>Ga0116107_1000412_pt1 | contig 34212 bp, 52 predicted proteins | sample June2015DPH_6_10_FD_88969 | JGI IMG/M metagenome (GOLD analysis project Ga0116107, IMG submission 88969) | Peatland microbial communities from SPRUCE experiment site at the Marcell Experimental Forest, Minnesota, USA - June2015DPH_6_100 | ecosystem: Environmental > Terrestrial > Soil > Wetlands... | reverse complement strand
CTCCCGCAGTGTTCCCTCGGTTTTAGAGACCAAACACCATGGGCAACCGTTATTACAACCGCGGCTAGTGAAAGTTACACCGTCCGCGACGTAGCGTCCCGGGGTGAATGAATCATCTTCGTGCGCGATCGCCGGACCGCCGAGCCTCACAGGGTAAAACTGGCTCCAGGCAGCAACGAGCTTTTCCGCTCTCTCTCTATCCCAGGTGAACGTGCAGCTGACGTGAACCTCATCGGCAGCCGGCTTATCCAATGGTAAGGGGTTCTGGATCCAGACAGTTTTGTTTTTCCGACGTGCCATGCGGTACCCGATGAAGGTCATATCGTCGACCGGGGTTAATGGAGTACGCCGTGGAAATACACGAATAATCTTCATCTTACATACAAGATAATTATACTTATATTTGTATCTTTGTCAAGACTTGATCTGATTTTTTAGGCCATTCCCTTAAAGCTTAGGTTTGGAGTAGAATATTAAAAGTAGCACACGGTTGCACGAGGAGGTATTGATTATGGGATCATCGTATTCAGAAGCATATAGAACAAGTGACATCGGTAAATCTGAACTTCCGCCCCATTTGGCAGCCATCAAGCCACACATTACAGAGCCGGGGAAATGGGACTCTCTCATTGAAGGCTACAATAATGCTATAGCCGCAGCGGAGAAGTGCCAGTTTAAGGGGGTCGACCCGTCTGACAAGTTACAACTTCATCAAGCAGATTAGGTAGGAGTATGTTTTGTATCGCATTTGAATAAGCCATTGACCCTACAAAAGCGGCTCCATTCTCCATAGTTCCCACATCAGCTACTGATTCTACCTTAGCCTTTATTTCCTTTACGGCTTTAATAGCTTGCTCAACTATAGGATCTTTGGGATAGTCATCTACGAGTAGAGTGAGGTGCGAATTTATTTGGGATAAAACCTCCTTCTTTTCTCTTTTCCTGGAACTCGTATTGAGAGATTCCATGGCCGATAACTCATGTTCGTGCATAGTCTCGATTATGTCCCAATATTTGTTTACGATAGTTTGGCAATTTGGTTTAATGGGCGACATAAACAGCCTCCTAGAGTTATTTATCCTAAAGCAGATACTTTGATTCGTAAAAGTAGAAGAGGCCGGCCAATTACGACCGGCCTCTTTGTTATAACGGGGGTGATGATGGTACTTATGCCTTGGTGATCTTGAAACCGCAGGCTTTCGCGGCGGCGACGAAGGCATTGTGGACCTGTACGTTATTGCGTCCACCCTGACCGGCGGGCGGCTTAGGATATACTTTATCCTTGAGGGCGGCGCCTATGCAGGCGTTCTTGGCGCTGGGGCGATGTCCCTTCATTCCGACCAGGACACGGGCTGCCTTGACTTCGATACCGGTTAATTTGAGTTTCATTTTCTTCTCCTACTTTCATTTAGTGCTAGATGCACCGTTAGGTCAGAAAGGGGTGTACCCGGGGTGAAAACCTTGTCCAGTCTTCCAGAGAGTCGAGGTAAAGGGGAATCGGAACCGATTGATTGAGAGAGCTTGCTAAGACTTTCTTCATTTTTCCCCTCTAAGTATAACTTCTGTGCCTCAAGTATCTCTTGGACCGGAGCGAGGTTTGGGCCCCTGGAATCCCTTCTTGATCTTTTCTGCTCCGCACTTAACATTTAATTAATTTATACCACGGCCTTTTTTAATATGATAGACTGGCGTATACCAAACGTAATAGAATAATATACAAACACGAGAGGAGGACATTAACCAATGGAAAAAAGAAAGAATCGAAAGACGATTGCGGTAACCGATCAAGAGTTTGCTCTACTTAGCGAGAGCAGGGAGCTATTCACGCGATTCACGAAAGCGAAGATAAGCTGGGGGGCCTACCTCTGTGCTTTAAGTTTGGGAGGCATCGCGGCGAAATCGTTAAACGGTATCGTATCGCGATGCCCTGATTGTGGCCATGGTGTTGTTATGACGTTGGAGAATCCAATGGGGCAACATCTGAAGTCTCTTCCTCGTGAAGATCCGAAGGTTTAATTTGCTGAGTTGCGCAATCGAACTCAAGTAAGCGATCGCGCATTTCCGGGGAGACTTCCGCTTTTATCTCATCGAGAACTTTCCCGACAGCCTCCATTTCTGCAATGTCCTGAGCTGCTTCGATCTTGGCAGCCTGATCGTTCCAGCCCTTATCTTTTAACTCGCTGAAATACCACTGCATCGTCACCGGGATAACGCACGGCCGGCATGTCTCCCCTTTTTCTTTGGTCCATTCTTCCATGGATTTTAAATCGGCGCCGCAAACAGTACTATTTTGTTCAGCCATATCAAGACCTCATTTCACTTTGCAGACATTTATCGCGTCGACAATATCGTCAATCGTCTCATCGAAGGCAGAATCTATAATATAACCCTCTTCGGATTTCCCAGGTTGGTATAATAGATCGGGTAAACCGAGCGTATTTAAGTATGTTACTCGAGCACCTTCCATGCTCATTAATGAATGTAACATTGGATGGTACTCACATTTCCCTGCTAGTGCCACTGCTGCATCGGCATCTTTTAAAAAATTATCAATCGCTTCTTTAACTATACCGTTATTACTCATCCCCTTAAATTGTAATAGCCGCTGTTTAGTTTGCTCTTTCATGCCTGTTCCTCCTTGATCTTGGCCAGGACACTATCGACGACTTTCTTCGCTTCGCCGGGTGCCATGTTCTCTATCTTTTTATGGAAGTACTCCCGGCCAATCTCTTTACGAACCGTAGTAGTTTCGGCTGAAGCATGAATCAGATCGTCGAGCGAGGTTATACTCTCAAGCAGGTGTCGAATACTCCGGCTCGCAGCCAAAGCCCGCAGCGCGAGATCCTTCTCCCATTCCGGCAGCGTGTCGATGAGCTCCGGGGTTAGGTCTTTTCTTTCGAGAGCATTGAGTTCGTCGAGGCATGTATTAATGCGATCCACTGGAACCGTGGAGTCAATCCCATCCGCCTGGGCGAAGCGTACTCCTTCCTGAAGTAAACTGCTACAGACACCAACGTGGCCTAAAGAGCACGGGATGCAGCCGGCTTTTACTTCCGAACCTTTAGCTTCGGGTTTCTCTTCCGGTACCGCAGCGGGGGCCGGTTCCTCTGCCTGCATCACGGGAGGGTTAACTGCCGGTTCTGTTTGAATCGCGACGCCCGGTTTCATTCCTGGCCAGTACTTGGCTAAACTGGGGTTATTGGCCTGAAGAACGCTTAAATAGTCACTGACGGGAGTTTCCTTTTTTTGATCATTCATAGTAAAACCTCCAGGTTAAAGCCGCCAGATCACTACTCTTTGGGGGGTATCCTTCGTCCGCGGCGCTTAGTAGTGCCGACTATAGAGTTGATTGCGTTGACTTTCTGAGTGATATTGTCCAGGACATCGACCGCAGAAGCGAGCGGGTCTATACGATCGATTCCCTGCTTTATCTGTTCAGCCGAGTTGTGAATTTTCTGAACTTTCTGTAAGCCGTCAACGATTGCGCTGAGAGGATCTTTTGGCATCTTACTTCTCTCCTATCGAGCCGAGGAAGGTGTTCTCTGCATCCATTATATCAGCTATTTCCTCCGGCGTCCGTTGAACCGCGGGAGTTGTTGTAATAGGATGGTTGGTAATAATTTGTCCCAGTTTCTCGATTGATTCCGAAACCCCCTCTTTAACTTGTTTAGCAATTTCAGCCGCACCTTCCCTCATATCCCCAGCGGCTTCACTGGCAAAATCAAGAACGCCCTTAGTTTCACCAGTGCCGGCAGCGGCAGCTTCCTCGGCAGCTTTTGCCCGGTCTTGGGCATTTTTAACTGCGGCCTCAAGTTGAGCCATGCGCTGATCGGTCATAGCTTTGACAAGGTCTTCAACTCTCTTGTTAGCATCTGCAGTTGCGTCCTCAAGACGCTTCATCTGAGCTTTTGTAGCTTCGTCCATGCCACCGCGATTTCCCATCATAGCCAGCATCTGGTTAAATTCTTGTAATTTAGTTTCCGCCTCCGCTTTCCGGGTCATTGCATCCTGGAAAGAACGGTCGTAAGGTAAAACCATTGGATGCCCTTTTTCATCGTAGATGGTCATAGTTGTCGGCATTCCGCCGCCGGTAATCTGTTTTTCGATAGCTTCAAGCCTGGCTAAAACCGGATCTCGGGATCCGCCGCTTTCTAGTTTCGCAATGCGATCGAGAAGTACCTGTTGTTCTTGTCGACGTAACTCTGCTTGCCGTTCTTCACGCATACGAGTAACTTCTGCCTTCAGTTCCTGTACCTCTGGATTGCCTAAATTCTGGTTCCAGCCGGCTGGTGGATTTTGGTAACCACCTTGGTAACCATATCCTGGCCCACCATACGGATTACCCTGTGTATAGTAGGGATTACCGCCGCCTTTTAATTCACTCGGTAATTCTACTCCACGCCAGTACTGGGTGACGCAAGCCTGAATCCAGGCTTTCTTCGATTGACCAAAATGAGCCATCAGTTGTGCCTCAATTTGGTCGGGGTTATTCCAGAGCCATTTATTTAAAGCCATGATCTTAGTAACAGTCTCAACGATGGATGGTTGCCCGCCATTTACCAGGAGGATCTGGCGAAGCCTAGATACTGGTTCCCCAACATACTCACTGATTGGTTCCACTGGCGGAGGGGTTTCGATAGTTCTAGCTTTTTGATTAACAGGAGGCGGAGGGTCACCCGAGCCTTCAGAACCCGTATCAACCGGGATCGAACCGGATGCCGACCTTAAATTGGCATACTCCTCGTCTGATATCTCAAACTCTGCAAACCCGGAGGCATCCTTGACATCGGTAAATTCGCTTCTCTGATGCTTACGCATTAGGTGACCTTTCAATAGACCCCACTGTTGTGTTGTAAAAGTTGGACAATCGGGACATTTATAGTTAGCCATATTTCTATACCTCTCCTTTACCGGAAAATATTAACCTGCCACTTTGGCGCGTCTGGACTTGATGGAGTCCCTCATCTGTTCGGCATCCCGAGTAACCAGATATTTCAAGTATTCAGAACGGGTCTCCTCGGGAATATGCCTCATTGTGTAGTGCAGGTGAATGAGTCTGTCAGCGATCATCGCACCGTTCGATGGGAGACGAACCGCGAATACTTGAGAGCCTTCTGGCGCTGCTGGTTCTTTATTGCCAGGTTCTTGCTGAGATTGATCTTTCTCTTCGGCCATTGTATACACCCCCTGTTTACAGTCTACAAATTAGTTTACAGCATTGACATAACCCAGTCAATAGAATATTATAGGCTCAATGGCATGAAACTTCTTGGAGGAATGAATGAAATCGTTAATCTGCTGTGCCGTTAAAGGCGGGGTAGGAAAAACAACGACAACCGCAGGAATTGGTAAAGCCCTTTGTAGACAGGGTAAAAAGGTAGCCTACTTAGACCTTGACTATTTCGGACCAACACTTAATCTTGAGCTCAAAGTCACCGAACCGCTCGATGGCGACGGCCACGGTCATATCATCCCCAGCCATGCACCAGATGGGAGCCAATTTGTTTCCTTCGGACAGGTTTATATCCGCGACCAGGCAGTAACAGTAAATGAAGACTCTGCCGTTTATGAAATCTCTCAGCTCTTAGAGGACGGTAGTATTTTATGGGACTCTCCGGACTATCTGATGATCGACACCGCGCCGACGTCAAGCGGAACAATCCAGGCTTCTTTAAAAGCTCCCGGGCTTCTCGGCGCAGTAATTGTAACTCAGCCTTCAGATTTATCCGAAGCCGATCTGTTACGTAGCTTCTCACTTATGAAGGATAAAAGGGTTCCTATTCTTGGCGTAGTTATAAACCAGGGTTATTATATTTGCCCGAAGTGCGGGACTGAATCCGCTCTATATGATTTAAAGTCGTCGGATATTACGGAGATTTGCGAGAAATGGGATATTCCGGTATTGGGAATGATCCCTCACAGCGCCAATCTTGATGACTACTTTGACACTCTTGCTCAAAACGTTTTAGCTGCGGTTCCGGTAATTCTTCCGGAAGACAAAAAACCATCAAAATCTGTAAGGAGGGTACTAGGTTGGTTAGGCAAGATACTTCCGAGCGCGACTACGAATCAGAAATAAATACTCTGATTACCAGTGCAATACGATTGTCCAAACTGGCCGGAGATATTTCCACCCCGGCAGAGCAGAAGCAAATGGAGAATAAAAAGGCCGTATTTGTCATTAAAGGTCTCGATAAACGCTATGCTTTCGAGATAACGGAAAGCAAATTAGTGCTAACCACTGATGAAAATAATACGACGACTTATTGCTATTGTGCGTCTCCGCAGATATTCCTTGATATCGTCGACAAAATTCTAGCCGGGGACTCGGAAGCCTTTCAACGATCGCTGCAGCGCGGCGATCTTATAATCAAGGGCAGACAATCATTCCATGATCAGCTTATGTGGAAAAAGGCACTCGAGCGTATAGCAAAACTTAGGAAGCAATATAGTTTCCTGGGTTAAAAGGAGGTCCTATGGTTAGTGAAATAAAAAAACACTTCGACTCCATGTTTGGCGATCCTACAGCACTGCTCAAGAGTGTAAATGAAATAAGTGCCAGTTTGGCCACCCTCGACATGCAAAAGTTGAAGGAAATGCGAGCTATCATCGTGTCCCTGGGTAGCATTCAGGCCGGAGTTAATCAAGAGCAGATGCAATACGTTACCGAGATTATTAAGATACTCTGTAGCGTAGACATCGAAAAAGTTAAAGAGTTTCGGGCACTGATACAAAACCTTACCCAGCTCGCTAAGTTGCTTCCCAAAGACGTGCCCGTTAAAGAATTAATTAACATAGTAAAAGAGGAGCTGGGTAAACCGTGAACAATATAGCTTACGTCGCGGTGATCATCGGGGCCGTCATGGTTGGGCTGTACGTGTCGAATGTCCTTTACGATCGGAAGGTTCCCCAGTATATCTCCAGGAAAATCGGACATTTTTCCGGCGGGCTCGGTTTCTTGCTTTGTGCCTTACTTTTCAACTCAGGATGGTGGCTTTTCGGGATCACGGCAGCTTTCTTTATAATGCTCTTCGGTGCTCGTTTCGTGAAACCAGACACTTTCCGTGGGGTGGGTGGAACCGGGCGGGCCGGGCCGGTCATGGCCGAGGTCTACTTTCCTTTAGCCGCATTACCTGTGATAGGTATCGGATGGGTATGGCTGAATCAACCTGTAATAGCGGTCGCCTGTCTATTATTTATGGCCTGGGGGGACGGTGTTACCGGTATAATCCGGTCTCAGATTTACGGAAAAGCAGTTAAAGGGATATGGGGCAGCGTGGCTATGCTGATCGCCTGTTTGGTTATTGCGTGGGCTTTTATACAGCCCTTCTGGATAGGAGCGGTCGGCGCGGTAGTAGCTACGGTTACGGAATGGGCCTGCGGCGATGTTGGAATTTTCAAATGGGCGGATGATAACTGGGGCATTCCGATTGTAAGTTTTGCCGTGGTGTTCGGGTTGTTAGGGGTTGCGCATTTGATTTAGAAAGGAGAAGTGGGCATGGATAAAGAGGAATATCTGGAAACACAACAGAAAGTGGTCTTATTCGCTAATATGGTCAAAGATTTACCACTGAAGGAATTTATCGAATTGGCTGACAGAGCCGATGCTATTGGACCGATTATGGACCCGACGTTATGGCGGAATGGTCACGAAAATCTTGATATAATCCGGCGTTTAGCTGGGAAATTAAGAAGTTTTCAGGTTGAAGCTGTTAATGTATTAGAAGAGTCTAAGCATGTTAAAGTGTAAACACCCTTCGGATACCAGCCGTAATCGGGCCTGCGGAGAGAAAGCATCGTACATGGCAAAAGAGGGCAGCCTCACCTTTGCGGTATGCGAGAAACACAGTAAATTTTATAAGAATGTCAGTAAGATAAAGAGGTTTAGTGAAATATGAAACGCAAGGTTATCGCTCATTTGTGGAACCTGCCCCGGTGGTTTGCCGCCCCGTTTTTCGGGGCTTCTTGTTTGATGGGATCGGCAATCGCCGGTCGAATTAATCTGAATGCCTGGATCGCCATGATTGCTGCACTGCTTGTCATGGCGGGAGGGCACGGGCTCAACTCATTTCTTGACTACGCCTGGACAGGATTGGACAAAGGCGAAAAAGAGGACCGCAGCGCCGAGAAAAGTTACACCGGTGGTCAGAACCTTATCGAGAATAAGATCGTAAGTCTAAAAGAAGTTCTGGCAAATGCCGGAGTCTGGTATATATTATCGGCAATCCCCATCATTTACCTAGCATACTTTTCCACGCCTTTAATTTTAATTCCCTGGGTCTTCGGCATGGCAGCTACCTTCTGGTATTCCTGGGGGAAGTTTAATTACACACATGAATTGAGTCTAGGGGTTGCGGTCGGTCCTTTGCCGATGTTAATAGGGGCCTTCGCGGTTAATGCAAATGCCAACTGGATCAACGTTTTGCTCGTGAGTATTCCCTTCGCGATCGTACTGAGTTTCGCCGGCCTGGCCCTGGATGAGTGGCCGGATGCCGAAGCCAATCTTAAAAAGGGCGTCAAGAGCCTGGCTTTCGAGGTCTGGAAGTGGTCTGATTGGACAGAATTTAAATCACGTTTAATGTCACAAAGGAAAGAACCTTACCCGGGTGGCGAGACGACTTATATTACTGATTTGGGGGAGCAAACATTTAGAGTAAAATCCCTGAATACTCTTCAGTGGTACCTTACCTCATGGTTCCTTCTCATGTTTTTCTTCCAGGGCCTGTTAATCTACCTCGGGATCTTGAAACCACTTACCGCGTTATCATTCTTCGCGTTCCCCTTCTTGATGCCATGTCTATTGTTTCTGAAGTCTAACTTTAACAAGTGGGCAGCTATAACCGTGATAGTCGGTGCCATGTACGTAGTCCTGATCTTAGTAGGACAAATATTCGGAGGTTAAAAGTATGGATAATCGTGCGATGATAATAGACGGCTTGCGTAAAGCGGTTGCCAATGGGCTTGATATTCCTATCGAGAAAGTAGTACCTTCGGCCAGATTCAAAGAGGATTTAGGGGCGGATTCCTTAGACCTCGTTGAGATTATCATAGATATGGAAGAGAAGTTCGGCATATCTATTCCGGATGAGGAAGCGCAGAATTTTCACACTATTCAGGACGCGATCGATTATCTTGATAAAGCAGGCAAGCTATGACAATAAAGCCGAAACTCATTTCGTTAGGTGTGAAGGTACCGGAGCATTGCTACTCCCAGCGAGAGGTATTCGATGCTATCGGATACCCTGGCCAATATTGGAGGATATTCGGGCAGGCCGGTATCGATATGAGATACTTCTGTATACCGCTCGAAAGAGCAGTTAGATTAAGCTTTCAAGAGCAGCAGGAAGAATATAAAGAACATGCCGTGAGATTATCGGTGGAGGCAATAAAGAACGCCTTAGACGGCAGGGACGTAAGGAATGTCAGTTGCTTAATCTTCGGATCATGTACGGGCGTATTGCCCGGACCGACTGCAGCAGATTACATTTCCTCCGAACTTGGTATGGCGAAATATACCGAAAAGTATAACAACACCGGAATGGGCTGCGGCGCTGCCTTTCCCGGGCTGAAACATGCTTTTGACTACGTGAGATCCACCGGTGGTTATGCTTTAGTGGTAAACTGTGAACTTTCCTCAATAGCTTTTTCCCCTGAAAATCCGAAACCAGAGCCAGAAAATTCCCACGAATTACTCAGGGCTAATGCTATTTTCGCAGATATGGCGGCAGCCGCTTTGATAGGGCCAGACACAGAGGATGATGAATGGCGGCATCCGTATATCCTGGATACCGAAGTAAATTACGAACATGATTATGCCGGCGACCTGGGATTTATCTGGCGTAATGGAAGATTAAGGTGCAGATTATCACGGAGGGTGCCGGAGTTGGCTCCTTTGGTAACAAAACCGGCCGTCGATGAATTACTGCAACGAAACGAATTAAAGGTCGAAGATATAAATCACTGGGTTATACATGCTGCGGGCAATTCCGTGATCGACAATATAGCGAGATCTCTAAACCTCCCAGAAGAGAAATTGGCGCTGTCGCGAGAGACGCTAAAGCTGTGTGGTAATACCAGCTCGACTTCAGTTATGGTTACAGGAAAGAGACTGATGGAGCAAAACGTTAAACCAGGCGAAAGGGTAGCGATGATTGCGATCGGGCCCGGCATGTACGGTTCCTGCTCTCTTTTCCAATTCCCCTTCGTTGAAGGAAAAAAGTAAATGACTATATTGATTACTGGGGGAACCGGCTTTCTTGGAAGCGTGCTAATCGATAAATTGCCCGCGAAAGGAGAAAAGATTATCTCCGTCTCACGCCACTATCCGGAACCGAGGATGAATTTGTTTCCTTTGATTGGAGATATTTTAAAACCAAACCTGGGTTTAGAAGATCGCTATCTAGCTGATTCGTGGGGAAAAATAGACTCGGTTTACCATATTGCAGGCATAGTTGATCTTTCTGAAAAAGACAAAAACGATCGGATATACCAGACGAACGTAATCGGAACGAGGAATGTTGTCAACTTCTGCGAGGATCATAAAATCCCTCACCTATTTTACGTTTCAACCGCATATACCAACGGTAAAAATCCATACGAGTGTTCTAAATCTGAAGCCGAAATAATGGTTAGAAGTTCGTTGATCCCTCAGAAAACCATCTTCAAGCCAAGCATCATCATGGGTAATAAAGAACATTTCGTCCTCGAACACTTTCCGCTTTTTGTCCAAAAGATGATACGAATACACCGGCGGGTTGACTCCGTTCGCCGCGACGTTGAATCTTTTGCACACCTGCCGGCGATCGAGCCGATATTTCACGTCAGAGGTAACCCAAAAGGTGCGATAAATCTCGTACCCGTAGAGAGTGTAGCTGATGCAATGGCAAGGATAAAAGAGCCTGGTACCTACTGGCTAACTAATCCTAATCCGCCCCTCATCGGTGAAGTACTCGGTTGGTTAGGGGAGTCTTTACTATTGAAAATAGTCGCAACTCAAGAATTCAACGCGACCCCTATTGAATTGGTATTCGAAAGAATAACGAAGGCATTTGCTCCATATCTACAGGGGGACGATTTCAAATCTGATTTATCGAAATGTGAGTTGATAAACAAGCAAACGATAGATGAGACAGTGCATTTAGTATTACATCACAGCCTGAAAGATTAATGACAACCGGAAGACTGGTCCGCAACGGGTATCTCTCTAGCACTGGCCGTTTTTACAAAAGAAAGACCGGACGCCCTCGAGACATTAAGAAAACCGAACGTCGATGTCTCCATTGTGGTAAACCAATTCGCAGTCGACCTGCAAGCATTAAAAAGGGTAAGAATAACTTTTGCCAAGAATGCTTCAATAAACTTTTCCGACCGCCCGTTCGAATCCACGGTAATCTCCGCGCTAAGGCCGGCGGGTACATTTGTCCTCACTGCCATACATTCCGCCAGGCTTATAAAAGAGGGGACGAAATTTACTGCTTTAAATGCGGTCAGAGAATCATCTGACTTTATGCCACTCCCTAAAAGGTACTTTTTAGATACGTTTCTATTGACCCCTTTAGTTAAAACAACTAGAATACAATCAGTTTTAAGACAGGGAGGGCATATCTGATGGATAAGGTTAATCTTGCTGATTCGACAGGCACTGTTTTTACACTGAAAAACGTAAGTTTCCCAGGTGGGGTCAAACCTAATGCTCCATTTAAAATAACCGGTGTCATAGATATCTTCGGCATACCTTTTATCGGCCCTCTATGGGTAATGGCGAAGGTTACCTATCCCAAGGCACTATGGGATATTATCGGTTCGCCGATAACGACGAAGAGCGCAGTGGCGCTAGGGGGTAAATTCAGTATCACCTTTGATAATGGATTTAGTCGAGAGAGCAGCGATAGCTACAACCTCGATATTTATGTATTTGCGGGACCTACCGTTGCTGAATCACTTGGTGCAGTAACCTCTGTGTCATATAACATACCGCCTTTCCCTGCGGTGACATCGCTGGAAAAACAGTCTTTTGTCGTAAATTCTAGCGGGTTGGCTAATTTGTCAGCCGGTGTATTTGTTCCAAATTTAGCGACGACCCTGCAGGCCGGTTCACCCCTGAAGATTTCCGGCTATATCAATTATCAAGGCGACTCCGCGAGTCCCATTTATATCATGTGCATTATTTCAAAGGACGATTCTCCGCTTGGTGGTAACGTATTGAATGAGAAAGCAAGCGGGGTATGGGCTTATAACAAATATACCCTGCCCGGTGGAGTAACAAAGGAAGATACTCCAACTCAAATTCCCTTCGACATACAAATAGATACTTCGAGTCCTGTATTCACTAATACTGACGGCGAGAAATTCAACGTTTACGTTCAAGCCAGTTATCCAGGCGGATTGCTGGGTATCGGTGATTGGTGGACTGATTTAGTTCCGGATCAGAATGAATTCGAACAGTATTTGACAGTAAACGGAGTAAGCACTGGGGGCGGCGGCACTTCGAACTTTTCGGCGGGAACTTTTGTGCAGGATCTGCCGACGACGATCAAAGCCGGACAGCCATACACGGTTAAAGGCTATATCAATTATCAGGGATTAGCGGCCAGCCCTATTTATGTTATGTGCATAATTTCCAAAGACGATTCACCACTCGGCGGCAACGTAATAAACGAGAATGCCAGTGGCGTCTGGGCATATAATAAATACACCCTTCCGGGAGGGTTACCGCAGGAAAGCAAACTCACGCAGATTCCTTTCAGTATCCCCATATCGACCGATAATCCTAAGTTTAAAGCTGCTGATGGTGATAAGTTCAACGTTTTCGTACAGGTAAGCTACCCGGGCGGATTACTCGGTATTGGAGACTGGTGGACAGAATTAGTGAACGAGCAAAATCAATTTGAGCAGTATCTAACTGTTACGGTTGCCGAAGGCGGAACGGTAACTATGGCTCAGAGCTCGATACCGCAGGGATACAACGTGAAATTCACCTACAGTGGATTTCAACCCAATACCACGGTGAAGGTAACGATAGTAGAAACAGGCGGTAATTTTACATTCAACACCGATTCGACAGGGGGAGGGTCTTATTATTTCACCGACCACGATGCACTGGGGAATTATACCCTTAAATTAACCGATAGCGACGGGCATTCGGCACAAGCTACGTTTGCAATAACAGCGGGGGAGGTCGACGTTACCCCTACTCTACAGATTTCGCCGACAGCAATAGCCCAGGGCGGGAATGTTAATTATACATTCTGGGATTTTCAGCCAGATCAGCCGGTCTATATAGTAATAGTAGAGAACGGATCGGGTTTTACCGGTACAGCCGGCGGGGTAAAAGTGGCGATCAAAAGCGCTTTTACGGATAATGATCCCCCCGGGAACTATACTCTTAAAGTAACTGATGATTACGGCCATTCGGCACAGGCATCATTCCAGATCGTGGCGGTAAATCCTACCTTAACAGCTACGCCGAACTCGGTACCTCAAGGCAATAACAATATTACGTTTAAATGCGCGGGTTGCACTCCAAACGGTTCGGTAACTTTATCGATCGGGTCATGGTCTGAACCTCTCACGATGGATAATTCAGGAGGATATAGCATCCCTGTCAGTATACAAAAACTGGCACCTGGAAACTACACCGCAGTTTGTCTCGATAATGCGTCGGGCAAATCGGCAAGTGCTAATTTTACTATCACTAGCGTAGCAAATCCAACCTTAACCGCTACTCCCTCTTCAGTAACCCAGGGCAATAATAACATTACATTTACGGGCAGCGGCTACACGCCTAACAATAGTTCTGTTACTCTTTCAATCGGCTCCTGGTCTGAAACTCTTCTAAGCGATGCCTCGGGTAAAATCAGCGCGACCGTCAGTATGCAAAATCTATCATCGGGTACCTATACAGCAACATGCGTCGATAATGCGTCGAGCAAGTCAGCAAGTGTCAGCTTCACGATAACCGCCGTTACTCCACCCCCTTCACAAAAAAAATACCTGACTGTAAAAGGTTCAGGTTATTATATAGACGCCGAATTGACGTATCCGAATATGGATACTCCGGGAGCCCAAGATCAGTTGGTTGTAATAGCAACCAATAAATACACTTCCGCTATTTATATCAGAGTGGTCATGTATGTATCTGGCACTGCCATTTACGACCACAATTGGTCGGTATCCCCCGGCGCTTCAAATAAAATGGTAAACACGGCTAACTTTACCATGCCAAGCGGCGTTCAATCAGCCGGAGTAACTGCTATGATTTACTATTGGGGGACTGATTGGGCAGAGGATGTGGCATTGACCGGCAGTATTAGTAAAATGTAGCAGTAAAAAAGAGAGGTGTTATCATGTCAGACAGTAACTGGGAAAGATTGCAGGTAGCATTAAGGGATGCACAAACACCGGCAGAAAAGAGAGCTGCCGCGGACGCCCTGGCTCGCTATATTCCGGCGGAGCACCAGGACAAAAGCATGGTCACCATGCAAAAAGGCGGGGTCCATGTTGTTAAACTCGGCGATCTTCCGGATGAAATGAAAAATAATCCGGAGGTCTACGAAAGGGTAAGGAAGATCGTCGGCGGCAAAAAATAAAAAACAACGAGGAGTTAAAAAGATGGACACCAATGCCGAGAGAATTAAAATTGATCAAATTAACATGGTTGTAGATGAAGTTGAAGCCAGTTTAAAAGTTAGCCAGTGTGAGGCAGCGGGAATAGTCGCCTTGACACTTCAGCAACTGGATGAAATGCAGGTTATGAAGCTAGAACCATGGATGCTGGGTGCATTAGAGAAAATCACGCTTAAAAACTGCATGAATAACAGTGATTATCTCTTTGCAACCATTAACCGTTACAGCGGAAAATAAATATGAAAGGCACCCGGATCGAGATCCCTCAGAATGATGCGCCGGGTTTCGCCATTCTTCAACCCGGTGAGTACGGCAAATGGAACGGCGATTGGTACTGCGTTCCGCCTACAACCGGGTTCGGGCCGGGATGGTTAAAGAATCATACCGTTGTAGAAAATCCCGATGGTACGATTACAGTTACCCCCTCAATCTTAATGACAGGTGTTAACGGTAAAACCTGGCATGGCTACCTCACAAATGGTGAATGGAGGGAATGTTAAATGAGTCTTACAGATTTTCGTAATAAGATGAGATTTAATCCTCCGGTCCTTCCAGATGTAGCATGGCTGCTTTACAACTCCGTGGCGCGAGCTGCTATCAATGCGAAGCCTCCGCCGTCTGCTATTATAAGCAAAGATAAAGCTCAGGAAATGTACCAGGCATGGATAGCGGAGCTCGATAATTACGTTAACGTCAATGGCAAATTTTCGAAATTCGAAGTCATGTACGTACCCTTCTCACCGCCACCGTTCTTTTGGGATTACAAATGCTACAAGTGCCGGACATGGATAGAACCGGGCGGCTGTAAACTTGTAGATGGTGATATTGCCCGGGGCGGCTGGTGCTCTATATGGATCCCTCCGGATAGCTATCAGGCATTTTCTTGGCCTCAAGAACTTAAAAAGGGGGACTGGTAAGATGGCCACGGAATTAGTTACCTGCCCTAAGTGTCATCGAGGGGTTGATGATAGTTGGCATTATTGCGCGTACTGCGCTTATCGTTTACCGGGAAAAGAGTGGTTGCCTCACTATGAACTTCCCGCGACAGGCCATTCTATATCGCATACAATTAGCGGGTTGATGCCTCAGCTTCCAAGCGAGGGTCCACCTTTACCGAAAAATCTCGGCGTAAAATGGCCGTGGGTGTAAAAAGGAGTACTTATGAGTGATCTTAAATTCTCAGCGGATCCTTTGATTATGATTGAGAAGATCGGATGTAAGTTCAACGAATCGATATGGGACACACCATTCAGCAAAATACCGATCATAGGTTTAAAGAGCTCTGTAAATCCGTTAGGCCGGCAGTACCGCCAGGCGTGCGGATTAGGAGAATTCCAGGGAAAACAGAAGGTTACCTTTTTGGGTAACTTTTCGCCTATGCTTCCCACAAAAGGCCCTCCGCTGCCGGAGGGTTTGAAAATAAGTTGGCCCTGGAAGAAATAAAATGACTTGTTGCCTGGCTCTTGCATCTTTCGATGAACCTACGAAAAGCTCTTCTGGCGCGATATTACGTTACGTTGGAGCTCGTGTCGAACCTTTTCAACTGTATGGTCCTCTTGCACAACGTCCTTTTTTCAGTTTAGTAGCGCCGCAGGCTGACATTATAATAGCGACGGGCCATGGCGAGCCTAATGCGTTTTTCCTGCAGAATGAATCTCTCGTTTGGTCCGTCGGAAACTATAATGTAAATGAAATAAAAGGGAAGGTTATTAAACTCGTATCTTGCCTAACAGCCAAAGAGCTCGGTCCGGACCTGGTACTGAATGGCGCTCGCTGCTTCCTCGGGTACGATGATGACATTACATGGATAATGAATTCCGAATATTCATTTCAACCATGGATGGATCGGGATGCCAAACTGGCACTTATGCCGGTAATTGATGGGATCAACGCGCTGCTCGACGGCAAAACTTGTGCTGAGGCGCACCAAATTGAAATATCAGAAGACTATATAAATGCTGCATCCACTGATTTTGAATTAGTCTCCGCCTGCTTGCTCTCGAATGCTCAACATTGTGTGATGATTGGCGATGGAAATGCGACCGTAAGGGCGCGTCCAAAAATAACATTACCGCTGCCGCCCCCGCCGCTTTTAATCTAAAATATTTCCCAGTAAATGTAGTTTTCAGTTCATCCCCTCTATTGACAATCAAATTACTAATCCTTAGAATTCATATTAGTTAAAGACGGGGGTGATTTCGCTTAAAAAGAAAGCGACGGTCACCCCCGTCCCTTTTTAAGTAACAGCGAAATCACCCCCAACATTAAAGAATTAGCGATAGGAGGTAACTTATGGCGACACCGCATCGGGTAATAGGTGGAGTAGCAGACAGTCTCGCTTCCGGAGTCAGGGGTGTTGGTAACAGCCTTTCCGGCACAGTCCAGGGTTTCGGGGGGCAGATCATGGGAGTTCTCGATAAACCCTTCGGCATGGTAACCCAGAAAGAGGGTCCTCACCGTATTATCGATCGCTTCTTGAATGGGTCGGTTTCGGCCGCTAAGAATGTCGTCGATAACGGGGTTATGGGCTCCCTGCAGACTGAAGGACAGGCAATTATGCACGCCATGGATCAGCCGTCAGAGGTGATTGGCATTCCGCCTGATCTCGGCTCTTTCAAACTTGGAAAGAAATAGGTCTTTTTAAAAGATTTTAAGGAGAAAATGATATGGCTAAATTATCAGACGTTATGAACACCAATCTGGCGATACCGCAGGCAATCGAGACGAAATTCGGCTTTTTACCTAAGATCTCGTCTCACCTGTCTACACTGAATGGAAAGATCCCTGCAGGGCCGGACATTCCTGGAGTCGCCGTAACCGTTCTCGAACCTCCGGCACCCAATAAGACCGGACAGCCTCTCGCCGGTTTCTTCAACAGTACACCGATCAAAGGACCGGGCGCATTAGCTCTGCCAGGCAGTGGTTCTCCCCGTCTATTAGTGGTAGAACCGGATGTTGCGTCACGCGGAGCACTTGCCATGCAGGAAACCCCGGGAGGGGTGGCCACTCGCGGCAGTCTATCCGATGATATGTAATTCCTAGTCTATCCGTCGACTAAAAAATAAATTTATTTAGGAGGATTTGTTAAAGACAATGGGTAGAGTTTATCAGTACAACAAAGGTTTAATCCGAACTTGGCCGGAAGATGGAAGCTTCGTAGTAAGCGAAGCGGTTATTAACCCCGGGCAGGCCAATGCCCCGGTCGCGGTAGCGGCCTTTTCCCAACAGGAGTCAAAGACTCTGTTATTGAAATTGGACGCGCTGTGCTCCAATTTGAATAACTCCCTGATCTCCAATCTCGTCGCTGAGAATGCCGAGAACATTTTCGTAGCGGTTCGTATGGCCAAATCCCAGGCAAAGGGTATTTTCGCTGGTGTCCTTGGTGCCGGTACAATGCTGGATATCAAATGGCTCCGCCCGAAAGATATCGGCGGTACTATTTTGAACCCGGCAGCCACAGGTTCCCTTGGTCTTTATGGCGGCACTTCGGGTGGTGTTTTCACATGGCTCGCATCAACCACCGCCAACTCGTCAAAGGATCTGATTCCTTCACAGACGATGGAACAGTTTGCCTCCGTGATTCACCTGGGCGCCATCGAGCCGATCGAAGTACCCAAGATCACCGATATTACCTTCACCCTCGGCGGGCAGGCAACCCCGGCCCAGTCTGTGGGGCAGAACATCAAACAGTTCCTCGGCACGGCCAACAATGATATCCAGGTTACCCGCTTCGAGAAATCGATCATCGTCGGCCCGCTGCAGAGCCAATACCTGAAGGTCATGCCGGGTATCACCGGTTCGACCAAGTTCCAGCTACTGTCGATGATCTGCGCGAGAATCCAGGAATTGACAGCATAAAGGTACCAGAAGACAAAAAATAAATAAGGAGGCCCACTATGTTAGATATCCAGTCAGTAAGCGGTCCTACTCTGTCTTCCGGTAACTATACCTTCACGTTCGGGGATTATGAGCAGGTGAACAATGCCCTGGTGACCTTCGATGATCCAGCCGTATCGTCCTATGCCTATGCCGCTTCGACGACCATATCGGGTGACACCGTCGTGGTAAATATAAAGAAGCAAAATCTCGGTTCCCCGGGCGGCTGGTCTAACGCCGGAAACTCCGATATCACCGGTAAAATAACTTGTATCGCCGATTGCGATTAAGGGAGGGTTATCATGTTAGCTGTAAAAGAAACCACTAGCCCTACCCTGGATCTATCAACCGGGGGATTCGATACAGCGTTCGGTGATTACGAGCAGGTCAATAGCGCGGAGGTTACTTTCGATAATCCGGCCACTTCTGCATACCTGTTCACAACTCAGACAACTATATCCGGAAACACCGTGACGGTGATAGTCCTGAAGCAAAATCTGGGAGCTGTCGGTGCATGGGTTGTAGCACTAACAGCAGATGTTGCCAATATGAAATTCACCATCATCGCGGACTGCGACTAATTCTTCAAGTAAAGAGGGGGCCGCTGCAGAGCGACCCCCTTTTTTAAAAACTTAATAGCCACCAAAAAATAAGAAAATGCGTCTCTCTGAAAGAGATGAGAGAAAAAGGAGTGATGTATGCTTTCTGAACTTGCCCCTACAATTGCACGTTCTACAGTCGAAGTAAAACCCAGTGATCTTTTGCTACAGCAAAACTCATGGGTCAAGTTTTCTAAGTCATGGGCAGCGGACCAGGATTATCTCGCCGGCAATGTCTACCAGGTATTCAATCAACCGCTTGTGGTCAGATATCCCATTACCCGGAAGGCACCGACAGGATACTACGCTACCCTCGACCTTTCCAATACGGTTAACCCACCTTCGACAACCCCGGCGGCCAACGCCAATTTCTCCTGGCAAATGTATCCGAATACGAAAAATGTTTTATACCAGATTTCCGTAGGGCTCAAGAAGGGCAATTACTTCGTCCAGACCTTCATACCGTCGAACAAATACATCTATACCGTAGGTTCGACATCAATCTACCCTGATTTCAACAGTTCGCTATGGCGATACCTGGGCGTAAAGTACCCCAAGGACAGCCCGGAAGAGTCACCGGTATGGAACCTATATACAGTATGGAATATGGTCCCGATCATCCTCGAGCTCTACAGTGAAGGCCAGGACGTTGAGAAAATGACGCTGGTATTCAAAGTCAACAAGTGCCAGCTCAAGGAGATCCCTCCGGCCAACCCGAAGTATGACGAGGCCAACGCCAGGGCAATGTTGATCCCGTATTATACGGATCTTGTAGGATTTTAGGAGGTAAACGATGGCGACAGTTACAGGTGCAGCAGTTATAGGTACTCCTTCAACCGGTGGTTCTACGCTTCTTACCGTGCCGACGAATATGAAGGCCAAGCCAAAGTCAATGACAATTGACAATCAGAGCGCGGCAGCGCGAACCATTAACCTCCGGGACACCGTTACCCCGGATCCGTATAACGGAGTAGCTTCTCCGTCGGTGCAGTATCTGGCAAGAGGACAGTGGACGGTAGGGGCCGGCTTGACTGAAACGTTCGATGAATTCGATCTGAAAGCATTGGAGTTCATTGGCACGATCGACGCTTACGCTGATGCCACCGCCGCTTCTTGCGTAATTACCATAAACTATGATCTTGAGTAAGGAGGCGATCTATGAAGGGCGAAAAAATCGACGGCCGCCGGGTATATGGTAGTTACCTTATTCCCAGCGTGCCATTTGTGAGCCAGGTAGACGGGTACAAAATCCTGCCTTCTGATGGCTCTATTATAGTAACAGGAGCGGTCAACGCCGCGGTCACTTTACCGGTACAAGGCATTGTTGTTGTTATCGGGACTAAGAGTGGCGCTCTCACTATCGGGGAGACCGTAACCGGTTCGATCTCGGGAGCCACTGGTCTGGTAGTCTCTCAGAATGCAACTTCAATAAGCGTACAGATGACTTCGGCAACCCAGTTTGGGCTCACTGATACGATTACTGGGGGAACATCGCACGCCACGGTGACCGCTATCACTAAAATTACCAACCCCTCGCTTCCTGAAGGTCTAACCATAGCTGTCAGCAATGGCCTGACCGGGGGAGCAAACGTTACTATAAATGCCGTAGGAGGACCAACCATCGGCAATTCCGGAAACGGCACATCTGAGGTTGCCTGGACTATTGGTGATACCAGGACGTTCCGATGGGACGGCTCGGAGTGGTGGGTTGTAGCTCGTTAATAGGGGGGTATTTTTATGACGACAGAAAAAATAAATAGACCGCCTCCCTTTTCGACACCTAAAAACGCGCCGTGGACCGATGCGCAGCTGACACAGTATTATCTCGACCAGGTTAATAGCGGCGTAATTTCGATGGGGTCCAAAATCGACGCCATGACGGCTCAGATCGCCGCTCTCATTGCTGCGTTACAACCTTCTGGCGGTGGAGGTAGCGGTGGAGGCGGGGGCGGATCCCGAGGAGTCGGGGCGGTGCAGCTGCGGTCGAATATTGATGATGCCGGCACAGCGACCGGCGGCAGCACTAACACTTTAACCGATACAAGTAAATACTGGTCAAATACTCCTACGCCTGTCTGGGCAGGTACTATCATTCTTATGCAAATTGCCGGGCAGTTTTATACATCGAAAGTGTTGTCAAATACGGACCAGACTATAACGTTTGATCCTCTGCCAACCGGAGTAAAAGTCACTTCCGGATGTCCTTATGCAATAAAGAGCATCAACCCAACTTCATCATCTCTTTGGCTGCCATCGAGTCCCGCGGTGATCTACGACAGCGGCGTGAAACCAGCGGCCGGTACTTACTATTCCGATTTAGTTAATTGCCTTTCATTAAACAATGAGCTCTTCTATATCGTAAATACCTGCGATAAAGCGGTTGTGATAGACCTGGTAGGAAATATTTTGAATGTCGCAACCGGAATGTTCCTGATGGATTATCCATCGACTTCCGTACCGGCGCTCACTGGAATCTTAGCACCTGGCATAGACCTAACCGGCGATGATTGGACGCCTTATGCCGGGGTCCAAATAACGATACCTGCTGGGATCACGTTAGGCAAGGTAGTCATATCTGAAGTCCATCGATAAAGGGGGGTCAGCCTATGCACGGTTTGATAATATCACCTGACCCCTCCCTATTATCTTACCAATCCTTTAACGGAGGCGTAAGATAAATGTATACAGGAATACTAACAACGCTATGGAACGGCGTCATACACCAAGACGGCCCGTCCGACATGGTTACCGACGGCACGTACATTTATATCATGTGCGCGCCGATAGCACGTAATCTAACCATCATTAAGGTGCGTATCTCCGACTGGACCACCGTTGCGACATGGGTAGACGATGGGACATACACCATGAATAACAACTCGCTTAATATCGCCGGTGGCAATCTTTATTTAAACTACGGGCAAGAACACGTCGGGCCATACGCCGGATATATAGGAATATTAAAGATAAATACCACTTCCATGAACGTTAGTGGGCACTGGCGCAGCACCGACGATCAATATGGCATCTTCACGGTAGCCTATGCCCTTTGCATTTCCGGCAATTACGCCTATGACGGTTATGCCAAAGTAAACATAACAACGATGACCTGGGACTCAGACTTCAGCGTTGGTATCACCGCGATAGGCATGATAACCGACAATACTTATATCTATGCGGTTGAGCGCAGTAATCCTGCTCGGGTGTCAAAGACCGATATAGCCACCGATACGTCTATTATTTTAACGTTGGCGGCGAGTGAAAAGTACGGGATTGCCATATCGTCTGACGGTACTTATCTTTACGTTTCTTGTACGGGATTCCTCTCTCCTCTAACCACCTCGAAGGTCGTAAAAATATTTGCATTGGATATGTCTATATCCGGTGTACTTGATTTTGGGGTGTACTCAACGTCGTTGTCGAGATCGTGCCCTGACAGTTTAAATCTTAACGTCCTGTTAGGGGTTCTTATGGACTTGGTTGACACGGGCGCGATGACTAGAATCGGAGTGGCTATAAATCCGACAAGCTACCCCTTTTACGACCTTCTATTTCTTAACGGCGTGATTTACTTATTGAGCTATGTTGATTATTACCTGGCTGCCGCTATACTTACAGTTAGCTGGGCGGAAATTCAGACTGACCCTGCTACTGATATCACTGATAATAGTGCAATACTCCATGGCGAATTAACAGTACTGCAATATTCATCTGCAAATTGCGGCTTTGAGTATGGGACTGACACTTCTTACGGCAGCACTACTCCTTTGACGACGTTAGCAGCTATTGGAAATTTTGCGAACACAATCAGCGGATTAGCTCCTAGCACGACTTATCATTATAGATCGATCGCTTGGATAGGAGGGCAGAAGGTAGTTGGTGCCGACGCGACATTCACAACCTTAGCTACACATATCGTGACTACCACTGTCGTTACCTCTTCGCTGAATCCCTCTACGTATGGAAATAACGTTACTTTTACAGCCACCGTATCTTCGGCTCTTGCTACAGGAACGGCCCAATTTTATATTGATGGCGTCGCCTATGGATCTCCGATCGCTCTGACTGCAGGCGTAGCTGCAATTACACTCAATAATATCGCGGTAGGGAGCCATATTATTGCAGCCGATTACAGTGGCGATACCGTTTATTTGCCGAGCTCTGGAACTGTCACACAGATTGTTAACAAAATAGGGACCACGATGGTTTTAGCCTCTTCACTTAATCCAGCGCCATTCGGGCATGAAATTACTTTTACAGCGACAGTTTCGCCGGCAGCGGCCACCGGCCAGGTACAGTTTACCATTGACGGTTACGGCTACTGGCTCCCGGTGAATTTGGTTTCGGGCATTGCCTCTGTGATTATAAGCGATGTAGAATTTCTTACGGTAGGTACACATTTGATAAGGGCAGACTATCTTGGTGACAGTAACTACCTCCCGAGCTCTGATATGTTGAGCGAGGTGGTCTTAGCTGTAAAGAATCTTTCAAATCCTGTTTCGAGGAGGAAATTGTAAAAATGGTTTATTCACAGAATAGACAGACTCCCCTAAAGCGCATAAAATTAGAGAATTCCCTGGTAATCTGGGACTCGACGACAACTGCCGACGGTGCGATCGGTGGTACGTCCTTAATAGATTCCAGTTTGATTGGACTTCCGGATTTTATCAGTGGCCAAACGGTGGTACAGGTTTACAGCGGGCCCAATGTTTATGTAAAGGCAGTCGCTGCATCCTTTAACAATACTACCGGAGAAATCACATTTTACACACCGATGCTGTCCCGCGTTACGGCGAGCACTCCTTATCGCTTGCTAAATGTGGCTACCCCCGATGTTCTCAACATTCTTATTACTCAATTAAATGTTCCGGCTCCTGACTCGCCAGCGAATGTGCTCGAGAGGGATGTTATCGGAAATAAAACAGATGCGGCAGTTACTACACCTTCAGGAACAGCTTCTCAGGTAGCGTATTTGAAGGGAATTTTAAATGTCGTAAACTCAATCGTCGGAGGAGGGACCTCCTGGATTCCTTTTGGACCGGACGAGATCCAGGTTGGCGACTCGGTGACCCAGGGGGTTACTCTATACGACCCGGTGGGAGGGATCATACCGGCAGCCGATATTACCGCCGGAACTTATACTATCGACCGGATCCGCGGCGGGGTTCAGACCAACATTGTAGCTTCTACACCTTCTTCGAAAACAGACGGGGCCGTTTATGAGCATTATGGTTACCCGGGTGCCAGTTGGAATATCGGAGATCTCGCGGTGGTTACCTTCTCCGGTATTGTCATCGTGGTAGGTGGAATTACGACCGACCTGCCTCCGATCCAGGTATGGACCCGGTTGGTAATGGAGCCCGACATTGAGACGACAGTAAATTATATCGCGCATCCGCTATTGTCGGTCCATGCCGGCACAACGACATCAGATGGAGCCGGCGGCGGCACCAGTCTCATTGATTCGGCTCTTATCGGCTTGAATGACTATTTTACAGGTAAGACCGTACTGATTACCTCCGGCACTTGTACTAACGAAACAGAACGGGTTTCAGCCTTTAATCCATTGACCGGGGAAGTTACGTTCAGTTCGGCGTTTACAGCTCAAATCGTTACCAGTGTTAAGTATGAAGTTATGGTTAGCGCTTCATCTGGCGGATCCGGTAGTGACCCGTGGCTTACGCCATTGCCGGGAGCTTACGGACCCGGAACAGCAGGGAAGATCGTTGGGGATAACCTTGATACGACAGTATCTTCGCGTGCAGCCCCCGGCGATCAAATGGCGCTAACCGCCGCCGAGGAAACTGCTATCCAAAGTAAAATTCTATCGGACGCAACACCGTTCCCCGGGGCGAATATAGATACGACCATATCCAGTAGAGCCACACCCGCCGATGTTACCGCCGTTGATACTGAGGTTGAATCAACAAGCCTTAGTGCTGGTGATGGTAGCGTAGCCAACAATACAAGGAACGGCAAACTGCTACGTTACGTCGCTGATAACTTAGGTGGCGGTGGCGGACCAACGGATTGGGACGCGGTTTATTTCGACCCGAACAACGGCAATACACTGGTGGCGGGTAACGACGGTACACCTGTCAAACCATTAAGTCTCGAAGCCGATGTTTTAACCCAAATAGCCGCCAAGAAACTATCCAAAGTTATGATCGTAGCATCTGAGGGGGTAGGGGTTCCGTTGTTTACTCTACCTGGTAATGTAACTGGTATATCATTCTGGGGTACTTCATATGGCCACCCTCAACTTGCTATTAATGCCAAGGACGCCGTATCCTGCGATTTCCATTTTCTTTCCATAACAGGTATTATTGGCGCGGCATCAAGTGCCGAATTTTATAATTGTCAGATAAATGTTAGCGATTTGCCAGGTTGTTATTATGAGGATTGTTCCGTGATAACAAACGCACCATCTGGTGCGCTTGCGCTTCCTGTATTCAAAAATTGCGTATTTAATGGTACGATTGATAGTGCCCCGGGTGTTACCATCTATAATGGTTGCGGTGTAATACTTTTAACTAATAACGCTGCCGTTAGCATCATAATTGGCAACGGTATGGATTTAACTATCGACGCTTCGTGTGCAGTTAGCTCAATAACAGTCTACGGCGGCGTAAAGATTACCAATAACGGCACCAGCACACTGAATGACTACACCAACAAACCGAAAGCAGAAGTGAGCGTTAATACTACCGCCGTACTCGCTTCCGAGACCGACATCATAAATTTAGCGACATCTGGTTTCCATTACACGGTAGATAAACTCAGACTAAAATCAGACGACCCAGGGGGCGGGAACAGTGTGTTGGTAAGATTGTATGAATTGGTAAATGCCGTATCGACGGAAGTGGACAATTTTACAATAGACTCCGCTAACTACACCAGCTTTTTCAGTCTGATGGATATGTTCGGGCTACAATATCTGGCGGGTGACAATCTCCGAGTTTCCGTTGAACAATTAGTAGCCGGAGGACCAACCGCTATAACCGGCAGTTATACTTATCGCTCGGCTTAAAAAGGAGAAGAATATGGATTGGGTAAAGGATATTATTAGTTGGGTTAAAACAAGGGCTACACCCGCTGATGTTAATGGTGCTGCCGCAATTATCACAAATCTTATAGTCTTGCGTTCCGGAACGACAACTTCGGATGGGGATTCCGGTGGCGCGACACTCGTAGACGCCACGCTGATCGGTTCCCCCGATTACCTCACCGGTAAGACAGTCCTGATTAACTCCGGCTTCTGTATATACCAAACTAGAATAGCATCATCTTTTGACGCAAGTACCGGCGAAGTAACTTTCAATCCAGCCTTTAACTCGCAGGTATTAGCCGGTGTAGATTACGAAGTAATGGTCAGCGCGGAAAGAGATACCCCAACTGACTGGGACGCCGTTTACTTTAACCCAAATAACGGTGTTTATTTATCTATAGATGACGTTATCTCCGGGACTCTCTCTGGCCCGTTTACAATTGGTGAAACAGTAACAGGAGACGTTTCGAGTGCAACCGGTATTGTCGCCGCTCAAGACGGTGGGTCAATAACGGTGGTAGGTATAAGCGGACCATTTGATGTAACCGATACCATTACAGGAAGCTCTTCTGGCGCAACCGTGACGGCTATAACAACTATTTTACCAGCGGGAAATTATCCTCCCGGTGCCGGACCGGTAGGCTTGCCCACTACACCGTCGAAAAACGAAATCGACGTATTGGCAATAATTTCTGCCAGAAAACTATCCAAAGTCAAGATAGTCGAATTGGGAGGCTACACTTTTACTACATTTACAGTCCCATCGAGTGGTGCGTCAGGCATTTCATTTTGGGGAGACGGCAAAGCCTCGTCCGTTAACCTGAATGGACAAAACTTGAATGGTTGCGACTTCCATTATTTAGCCTTAATAGGTGCAAACGGAGCGAGTAACTTTAGTACGGCATATAATTGCGATATCAGTATCACCGATAATGCGGGTTGGGACTATTTCGATTGCCGGATATTAACCCCCACAATAGGTGACACTGTCGCTAAGTTCCACCGCTGTACGTTTCCTTCCGGAAGTATACTAGACCTTGGCGGCGGTAGCACAATCACACTGCTAGGTACGGGGGACGCTATGGTATCTGGTGGCGCGACACCGCAGGTTACAATTAGCGGAAACATTACCGTAGTTACCTCAACTGGTGCCGTGCTTATATACGATAATACTACCGCAACCGAGGCTGCATGGGGAGCGGTGGATGGAATACAAGTAGATGCCGCAACCGGCGTCTATCTCTATTCGGATAACATTATCTCTGGTACGCTTTCTGCTCCGTTTAATTTAGGTGAAACCGTAACAGGAACCGGTGGAGCAACAGGAATCGTAGACTCCCAAACCGGCGGTTCGATTACAGTGGTAAACATAGTCGGGGGATTTCTTTTAACTGATACGATTACCGGAATCTCTTCGGGTTCAACGGTTACCGCCATAACTACTATTGTACCGGCGGGAAATTACTTGAATGGTGCAGGGAGAACAGGATTACCAGGACTTCCTTGTAGATGTGTGAGTGATGCGTCGCTGATTACAAACGCTCGATCTACAAGGGTATATATTAATGGTTCGTATGACTTTCAAACGAGCTATACAGCATACTATATTGGTCGAGATTCACAAGTAGATGGCCTTAATTTTAACGGTCAAACCGTAGCAACGTCCGTATTTGAAAACCTCTTTCTTCAAGGAATAATAGCGGATGGACTATTTTGCACCAAGAATTGTCGGGTTAATTTATTACCAGGTTCCGCCGCTGTAAGAGGAAAATTTGAGGATGGAATTATAAGCGGTAATATTTTATGGGACCAAGCAGAGATGATTGGCGTTCACGCCGGATTAATTGAGTCCGACCCCCTCAACGTTGACTTTACCGGTTCACCGGTAGATAACTGGTTCGATAAAATTACCGGCTATCTCAATATTCAGAATTTAACGGCGCATGTCCTTGATATTCAAGGCGACGGTCTTGAGCTTACGATTGATGCCACATGCACCGGCGGGGTTATAAACGTCTATGGCGACGTTACGATTATTAACCATAGCGGCGGTACGGTGGTCAACGACCATACTATCCAGTCCGATCAGGTCAAATCAGCGGCTACTACGATTGACTTAAATCAGGCAGCAGGAGACTACGATTTACTAACCGGAACGGCTGGTGTGGTCGAACTCAATAGTCTGGTAATCACCGATCCAAATCTAATAGCCGGTGGCGCTTTGACCTCTATCTCTATCCAGACCAACGACGCAACACCGCAGGTATTGATTGACTCTACGACCGGCGGAGTAGCCAATCTTACTGCCGAAGCTCAACTATCCTGGCAGGGTAGGATAAGACTGGGAGTTGGTAAGAAAATACAGCTTACGATCGGCGGTGGAGCGACCGGTGTATCTTATGTTTGCGATATCGATGTGGAATTTAAGAGCCTGGCCAGCGCGGGGTACTTAGCGTGATAACAACAAATACGGGAGTAGCGCAAATACCGGTTACCCTGAACGGCGAAGAATCACACGGTTATAATCTAACCAAAAACGGTCAGGATACTTTTACGCTACCGTTGGCGATTAACGGAGTGGTTCAGTTACCACCGTCTTAAAGGTGAGATATGGCGATCGGAGTTAATGGAGTCGATTCTACTGCCAGTAAACTTGCGGAGCACGTAGCTGCAGCATCGCCTCATTCAGGGCACGAAATAACGATTCGTAAAGGCAGTATTGACGGCTATCCCGCTCTTAACGGTGATAGCAAAATGCCACTAGATCAATTGCCAGGTCATACCCACGCCGAAGGGGATGTCGTCGGTCTGACTTCAGACCTATCCGGTAAACTTCCGGCGAGCTCGCTATCAGGGGTAAATACAATTACAGTAGGTACGACGCAACCGAGTAACCCTTCGGTTGGAGACCTATGGATTGACACTAATTAAGGAGGCGAATCATGGCCATCTATTCATTGGCAAACAGAACAACAGGCGTAACCACCGCTACACCGGCCTTGGAATTAAGAACCGGTGCTACACTCAGGGCGAAGGTACTGGAAATAGATGTTTTTCTTGCCGCCGCTACCGCCAGCACTTACGGTATAGGGAGGCCGCAGGCAATCGGGGTAACTCCGACAGCCCCCGTAAGTGTGCAGCCAGAGGACTCCGCCGATCCGGCAGGAAGTGCGCAAACAGCGCTGGCCTGGGGCACACCGCCGACAATACCTTTGGCGTTCTTCCGTAGGATTGCTCTGCCGGCTACTATCGGCACCGGTGTTATATGGACGTTCCCCAGGGGTCTAGTGATACCGGCAGCTAACAGCCTTGTCCTGTGGAACCTGGCAACAAACGGCGTGGTCGATTGTAACGTTGTTGAGGACGAGTAAATGGGCGAAGATAAGCTCATGGTGTGTAATAATTGCTTCCGCGGTTTTAACGCCAGAAGCAAAAATTGGTTGAACGCCGAACGCGAGTCGTGCCCTTATTGCCATAGCACCAACACTACACCGGTTTTAGAAAAGAGGCTTAACCAGCGTTTTAGAATTTGCCTTACACATACACCGGAGAGATAGAATGCGACCGAACTTTTTTGGTGCCAATGCTGCCAACCCGGGAATGAATCTCGCTAGATTGCTCGAATGGGGTATCTCACCGCTTGGCGGAGAAATATTATCGCCTTTATCGAGTACCCGCGAAATCGGTGAAATATCGATATTCCCGATGAGTGCCGTAGCTGGCTATAATACTGACCCAGGGCAGGGGCAGATATTCCAAGGCATATCATGGGCAAGTTACGGTGAGTATCCGCAGCGCACAGGGGCTAATCATCCGTATGTGATTTCCGGTGCTGTGAGAGACGCTGGCGGTAATCCGGTTATCGGGGCAACCGTCAGGGCATTTCGCACAGTTGATAATGTACTGGTTACCCAAACGATTTCCGGACCGGGTGGACAATACGCGATCGGCGTACCAGACCAGCAGCAATACTATTTAGTCGCTTACCGTGCCGCACCTGATATTATAGGAACAACGGTAAATACCCTGGTGGGGAGTTAAAATGCCGGACATCATCATTACAGCGGGAGCAATAAATCCAAGCGATATTACGCTTTCAACTTTTACGCCAGGGGCCCCGCGTGACAATAGCGTTAATATCACATTATACCCAGCCGCTGTATTGAAACAGTGGGACGGAAACCAGTGGTCATGGCGATCAATTAAATATTACGACGGCGCTAACTGGTTATCTAAACCATTGAAAGTATGGGACGGTAATAAATGGGCCAAACGAGCTATAATACGGTTAAAATGAGGCTAATATTATGACAGTAGCAGTTAACGGACAGGCTTACCCGGACAGCGCCGACGTAATTGACGATCATTTTCATAATTACGAGGAAGTTTACGGTGTGGCCGCCGCACCGACAGCTACGCATTTTGGCGATCGGGAAACACTGACGCCGTATTTGGTTACCAGCGGCAACGGGGTATTTGGTACCGAGACTGGCCTATTAGGAACTAGCGACACACCGTTTCGTGTTGGCAAGACCTTTTTCGATGTCAGGCGAGTATCGGTACAGGACGTTTCCAATGCCAATGCGTTTATATTGAGGATGATTTGGGGAACGCCATCGCAAACTCCCGCCCAGGCAGTAACCGCCATGCAGTATTCAGATACGGTTATTCAGCAATTAACTGCTAACGGAAACAATAAACCGCAGGATTTGTGGAACGTACGGGTGCCAGTAGGATATCAGGTATGGGCGCAAATCAAAAACGCTACGAATAATGCTACGGTGCATATATTTATCCTGGTGCATGAATATCCGAGTCCCACACCATAACAGGAGGTAAATCTAAAATGACTATCGAAATTTTATCCAGGCATTTCAAAGAGTTGAAGCAAAAAGCTGGCTATCTCAATTCATTCGTTGGCACAAAATTCAAGGATGGCAAAGATACCGGCCAACCTGCCATTGTGGTGTTCGTTTCCAGGAAACTGCCAATGGCGGAGCTGGCACCGGAGCACATTCTGCCCACCGAGATTGAAGGTGTCCCCGTCGACGTGATAGAGCTCGCGCCCAAAACCTGGACCGCAGGGAGAACGTCTGCCAGTGAACTATCTCCGATCGAGCAGCGTAATTTACTGGGAGCGAATAAAAACAGCAACCCAAAAGTAATGGTGGCCGCCCCAAAAACATACACCGGGCTCGAGGTTGATTGGTTAAATTATTTCTCGCCTATTCAGAATCAGAAATCGTGCGGCAGTTGCATATCGTTCGGAAATACCGGAGTGTGGGAAGCCATATACCGGATCCTTTTAGCCAATCCGTCACTGGCTTACAAATTATCCGAAGCGTGCGGTTTTTTCTGCGCCGGGGGTACTTGCGGTACCGGGTTAGACTGTCCGACTTATTTGAATTACTGCCAGGCTAACCCCATCTGTCTGGAACAGTTCTTACCTTATAAGGATGTCGACCAGTCCTGTCACCAGGGAATCTTGCAGGGTTGGGCCCAATACAGCCAGAAGATAAAATCGTGGCAAGCAACGACGGATTTTGATATTATCCGGCAATGGATCAAGCAAGGCCCGCTCGTCGCGGTCATGGCAGTATACCAGAGCTTCTTCAACTATACCGGCGGGGTCTACCAGAAACAGGGTCCTTCAGATCCGCTGGCCGGGTATCATTGTATCGGACGCGTCGGTATGAGTGACTCCAAACAGGCATCTCATTTAAGAAACTCGTGGGACGTAACGTGGGGCGAAGAGGGTTATGCCTGGATCGCGTACGGCGACTCGAATTTTGATGATGAGGCTTGGCAAATTACACCGGATATTACCTCTCCTCTTCCGCCGCCGGTTCCTCCGCCGCCTCCTGCGCCGCCGGCTTTGGCTATTACCACCAGCGCGTTACCTAACGCTACACAAAATTCCCCGTACAGCTTCCTGCTGCAGGCATCCGGAGGGGTACCGCCCTACTTTTGGGCTGTTAATGGAACACTGCCGGCAGGATTAACTTTATCCGATAAAGGCGTGTTAAGCGGGACACCGATCGACCTGGAGACAGCGCCGATCGGCTTTATTGTATCCGACTCCGGAGGAAGTAACGATAAAGCAACTTTAATTTTGAATATTCAGCCGGTGCCCAAACCCAAGCCCGGCTGTTTATTATCGCCAATAGCGAAAATATTTAAAAAATAAAAGGAGGCAAAGTATGGAAATCTTATGGGTAATCATTGCAGCAATCGTTGGTATGGCCGCTGGGTTGATAACGACGCAGCTAACCAGCCCGGGGTGGAACTGGAAGGTATTCTGGGCCGGTTTTATACCCGGTGCTATGAGCGCTGCCGGATGGGCAGTTAAGCAGGCTCTAAGCGGCGATCTTACAATGGACATCATCGCTGCCGTTCTTGGTGGTTTTGCTATTACAGCCGCTGTCGGTGCCGTTGCCGGATTACGAATCTTACACAACAAAGTTATAGCTATGCAGGGGCAGATGGGGCTGAATATACCGAAGAAGTAATGCTTTAAGTATCACGGCGGTGGCACTTTTCCATAATACCCATCGCCGTGATATTATAATTGCGAGGGGAGACTTGAGGGGTACAAGGAGACCATGATGAGCGATATCAATACTGCTGTATCTGTTATGGCCATAGCATCACCCATAGTCGGTTGGGGATTAATCTACTGGAGAAACAGTAAAAATAGGGTAGCTGATGAAACGAAGTTCCATGATACATTCGAACAAATTAAGGGAGATGTAGGGGAGTTAAAAGCTAAGGCCGCTTTACTTTCCGAAATAACAATCATCAAGGATGATATCTCTGCTATCAAAACCACATTAGGCAATGGCGCTTACCATGGTATCAAACAGGATATCGTGGATATCAAGATAAATTGTGCTAAAGAAATGGGTGAGTTAAGTAAACAGGCATGTTTGAATACTGAGAGGATAGACAAGCTAGAGACACCATGGCAGGGACAAGACCGAAGGAAACCACATATTGGCTAGAGATCTCTTCCTGAAAATAGGCAAAATAAAAGGGCCGGATGATTTTCTCACCCGACCCTTTTTCATACCCGCTGACGCCCCTCTTTTAACGACCCTGTGGCCTTTCCCCTTGTAGTGGTACCTGGCTATACCCGAGGACTTTTACTGTCCAGGCGATGATTCTTTCATCACTGACTATTTACCAATGAGAGTAATCGGTTAAACATGCTATCGCGAAATTCTTTTTGCGCATACTGGTAGGTCATACTACCCCCATTATTCCAGCACAGAGTTAAACCAAACTCCGGTACATCTGTTCTACAGACAAAAGATAAATCTTTAAGGTTTATTATTACAAAATCATCGCAGATGTAATCTTTCATACTTCTTATTCTCCTTAATTCCACGGGTCCTTCTGGAAATCTTCACCCAATACCCGCGCCGCCCTATCACATAGAGCCATGCCGACGAGCTGATTAGAAGGCGGATCCCACTTCTTGTAGATAAGACGGAAGGACATATTACCAGCTGCTGCATGGGCGATCCGGCGCCAGGTGTAGTGTTCATCGACTCTCCAGGCTCTAACTATATCAGCTATGTAATTCGGCATGACGGCAAATTGCTGTTCGAAGTCTTTGTAGCGATCGCTCGCCATATCACTGAGGTTAATAAACTGCTCTTTAGACAAGGAGACCAGGCCACGTTTCTCTGCCTCGGTCCGCAGCATCTCTTCAAGCTGCTGGGGATTCTCTTTCTCCATAAAGTTAAGAACCTCTTCCAGGTTCAATATAACTGGCTTTCCGCTTGGGGAGCACTGTTTAAGGATGGCAATATCCGCATCATCCATGACACCGCCGATCTTCATCATTTTATCGTTAGTAACGAACGCTGCCTCTTCCATTTTTGAATCCGTCTCCTTTGTTTACAAATTAGAGGTTTACCGACCTTTACTTTTTACTATATTGAATGTGAGCCATGCGTAGACATGATTGTATACGCTAGGCACGACTCTTGTAAACAGGGTGAAATAAATCTTTGAGAAATATTTACACCGTCATCGTAATCTTAAACGGCCACTTTGCCT
>Ga0116107_1000393_pt1 | contig 35426 bp, 28 predicted proteins | sample June2015DPH_6_10_FD_88969 | JGI IMG/M metagenome (GOLD analysis project Ga0116107, IMG submission 88969) | Peatland microbial communities from SPRUCE experiment site at the Marcell Experimental Forest, Minnesota, USA - June2015DPH_6_100 | ecosystem: Environmental > Terrestrial > Soil > Wetlands... | reverse complement strand
GACGGCAGAGATTCCGCGCGTCGCCCCGGCTCCAGGCCCACAGTTCCCCAGGGGCGACGGCTGGCACCCGGACATCGAGCGGCGGCTGCCGGCGCCGTGGGGCCTGCGGGTCGCGGTCTGGGTCCTCTTCGTCCTCTTCGTCATCGGCCTCGTCGGGCTCGCCGTCGAGCACTTCCATCCGAGCTGGGTCGGCTTCCTGCGCAACTCGACCACAGCGACAAAGGCGAATTCCGGCCACGGCTCAACCCCTTCGACGTCGTCACCAACGGGATCGTCGACGAGCCAGCCGCCAACCGGGCTCGGGAAGCTCGCCCTCGTTTCGACCACGAAGTCCGCCACGACCTATTCGGTTCCCACCTCAGCGAAGTTCTCCATCGCGATCTACACGAACAATCGCTGCTACACACTGGTGAAGTCCCCGCCCACGGCCGTCGCCTACCTGTTCGCGGCGACGATCACCCCACAACAGAGCCCGGTCGTGATCAAGCTCGACGGGCCGGCCTCGGTCGTACTCGACGCCCACGCCTCGGCGCTTGCCGTCAAGGTCGGCTCGAAGGTCATCGGTTCGATCACGCCGCCGCAGCCGCTCCTCACCTACATCTTCACGCCGGCCCGCCACTAGGCGGTGAGCGAGGCGACGGCCCTTGGCCGCGTCAAATGACCACGCCGATGCGCGAAGGCGCGGTCTTCGAGCCAATATGGGCGGGTCACGGCCAGATCTCGACGAGAGGGTGTGGACATGCTGATCGCAACGACCAATGATGCTCCGGGCTACGAGGTCAACGAGGTCCTCGGCGAGGTGTTCGGCCTCACGGTCCGCTCGCGCAACGCGTTTTCCCAGATGGGGGCGGGTTTGAAGTCACTCGTCGGCGGCGAGCTGAGGGGGATGACGAAGAACCTCGAGAACAGCCGCCAGGAGGTCATCGACCGCATGGCTGAGGCGGCGAGCGCGCGCGGCGCCAACGCCGTCCTGGCGATGCGGTTCGACACCTCCGAGATGGGTGGCGTCTGGACTGAGATCTGCGCCTACGGCACCGCGGCAAAGGTGACGAAGACGAGCTGACCTGGCGAAACAGTCGCGAGTTGCCGTTTCGGCAGCGGCGCGTGTGGCATCGTCACGAAAGCGTCAAGATAAAGACGTGAGGATATCTTCGAAGGCAGACTACGCGATCCGGGCTGTCGTCGAGCTCGCCACGCTCGAAGACTCGTGGCCGGTGAAGGCGGAAACGCTCGCGTCCGCGCAGGACATCCCCGGCAAGTTCCTGCTGAACATCCTGTTCGAGCTGAAGCGTGCCGGCATCGTCGCCAGCCAGCGCGGCAACGAGGGCGGGTTCCGGCTCGGTCGGGCCGCCGCCGAGATCAGCCTGGCCGACATCGTCCGGGCCGTCGAAGGACCGCTCGCGCAGGTCGGCGATGTCCGACCCGACCAGCTCGACTTCAAAGGCTCGGCCGAGCCGCTCATCGAGGTGTGGATCGCGGTGCGCGAGCACATCCGTTCGATCCTCGAGTCCGTGTCGGTCGCCGACATCGCGACGCGCAACATCCCGCTCACCGTCCGGCTCATCACGGCCGACCCCGAGGCCTGGATGCCTCACACCCCCGGGACGGTCCCCGGCGCTCAGGCGGTCCGCGTCGCCGGTTCGACCACGCGGACCCGCGGTGTCGTCACCTCCTCGACCCGCAGGAACTGACCCGGACCGACGAGAGGTGCCCGCCCGGCGAGCACAGGTGTCCGGCCCCGCGGCCAACGCGCCGTCGGAACACGATGAAAAACGTGACGCGGCTGTCAACGAGTCCGTCGCCGGCGTCATCGAGCGCATGCGCGCGACCGGGGGCCGGGCGACGACCGCCCGACGGTTGATTCTGCGATCGCTCTTCGCCTCGCCGCGCCACCGCACCGCCGAGAATCTCGCCGCGGAGGTGCAGGCGGAAGCGCCCGACGTCCACCTCTCGACCGTCTACCGCAATCTCGAGGAGCTCGAGCGGCTCGGTGTGGTCAGCCACGTCCATCTCGGACACGGCCCCGCGACCTACCACCTCGCACCCACGACGCACTGCCATCTCGTTTGCGAGGAGTGCGGCACGGTGCTCGAAGTCGGCGACCAGCTCTTCTCCGCGCTCGCCACGGTGACCCTCGAGGAGTTCGGCTTCACGATCGACCCCCACCACTTCGCCATGCGGGGGCGTTGCCGCGACTGCAGCCGGCGGGCCGGGCCGGGCTGACCCTGACGACCCGCGGCGCCGCGCTCCGGGCGGGTGGCTACCGGGTCCCCGCCGCGAGATACGTGGCAAGCCCGGGCGGATAGAGCGGAAGGTCGTTCTGCGGGTCGTCAAGGTCGCGCCACACGCCTGTCTTCGGTTCGGCCTCGACGCCTTCAAAGCGGTCCTTTTCGTAAAGCGAAGCGTCGGCGAACCCGGTCTCGTACAGGAGCAGGATCTCATGGCCGGGCTGCCCCTCGAAGACAAACAGGTTCTCGACGGCGCCGACGAGGCGCGCCTCGGCGAGTTCGACGCCGAGCTCCTCGGTGAGCTCCCGACGCAACGCCTCATCGCCACGTTCGCCGAACTCGACCCCGCCCCCGAAAGGTCGTTGGAAGCGGACGCCGGCGACCTCGTCGCGGCTGTTCGATACCAGGATCACCCTCGTTCCCGGTCGGCGGATCAGCGCCAGGGCCACGACCCGCGGCTTGCGTTTCGCCACGCCGCGATCATGTCGGATCGGTGGGCGGCGAGTGTTCTTATTGGAACTACTCCAGTTTTTTGACTCATTCCAGATCGCGTCGTAAGGTCCCCCTCGTGACGACGACGCAGGACGACGTCCAGCTCCTGCGATCCGCGGGAAGACGCGTGACGGCAGTGCGTCTCGCCGTCCTCGAACAGGTCGGCGCCCGGCCCCACGCGGACGTGGAGACGATCTTCCGCGCCGTCGACAACCAACTCGGCAGCGTCTCCCGTCAAGCGGTGTACGACACGCTGCGCTCGCTCGCGTCGGCCAATCTCGTCCGCCGTGTCGAGCCCGCGGGAAGCCCCGCCCGCTACGAGACCCGCGTCGGCGACAACCACCACCACGTCGTCTGCCGGGTCTGCGGCGCGACCGCAGACGTCGACTGCGCGGTCGGCTCCGCTCCCTGCCTGGAACCCTCCCAGCTGCACGGTTTCGTCCTCGACGAGGCCGAGGTGACCTATTGGGGCCTGTGCCCGCGCTGCCAGTCCGCGACCGCCACTCGCCCGCCAGAGCCCTCCCGGCGGCGCTCCGCTAAACCCACTCCGCAACGAGATCAGAAGAGGTGACCGAGATGCCAGGAAGAACAGACAACCCGAAGAACTCCCCCCGCCCGACGACGACCGACGCCGGGATCCCCGCGCCGAGCGACGAGCATTCGCTCACGGTCGGCCCGGACGGGCCGATCCTGCTCCACGACCACTACGTCATCCAGAAGATGGCGCAGTTCAACCGGGAGCGCGTGCCCGAACGCGTCGTCCACGCCAAGGGCGGCGGCGCCTTCGGCGTCTTCGAGTGCTTCGAGGACGTGAGCCAGTACACGCGGGCCCAGGTCTTCCAGAAGAACGTCACGACCGACGTGCTCATCCGGTTCTCGACCGTCGCCGGTGAGCTCGGGTCCGCCGACACCGTCCGGGACCCCCGCGGCTTCGCGATCAAGTTCTACACGGACGAGGGCAACTACGACCTCGTGGGCAACAACACGCCGATCTTCTTCATCCGTGACCCCTCCAAGTTCTCGGACTTCATCCACTCCCAGAAGCGCCGCGCCGACACGCACCTGCGAGACAACAACATGCAGTGGGACTTCTGGACGCTCTCCCCGGAGTCGGCGCACCAGGTGACCTTCCTCATGACCGACCGGGGAACACCCCGGACCTGGCGGCACATGAACGGCTACGGCAGCCACACCTTCATGTGGATCAACGCCGCCGGCGAGAAGTTCTGGGTCAAGTACCACTTCAAGACGGACCAAGGGATCGAGAACTTCACCGACGCCGAGGCGAAGGCCATGGCCGCCGAGGATCCCGACTACCACCTGCGCGACCTCCACGCCGCGATCGAGCGTGGCGAGCACCCGAGCTGGACGCTCGAGATGCAGGTCATGGACTTTGAGGACGCGGCCGACTACCGGTTCAACCCCTTCGACCTCACGAAGGTCTGGCTGCACTCGGACTACCCGGCCATCAAGATCGGACGCCTGACGCTCAACCGGAACCCCGAGGACTACTTCGCCCAGATCGAGCAGGCGGCGTTCGAGCCGTCGAACATGGTCCCGGGTGTCGGGCCGAGCCCGGACAAGATGCTGCTCGGGAGGATGTTCAGCTACCCGGACACGCACCGCCATCGGATCGGGACGAACTACCTCCAGCTCCCGGTCAACCGCCCCAAGTCCCCCGTCAATTCGTACAACAAGGACGGGGCGATGCGGTACGAGAACCCGGGTGATCCCGTGTACGCGCCGAACTCGGTTGGGGGACCGGCGGCGGACCCCGCACTTTTTGGCGACCCCGCAGGTTGGACCGTCTCTGGCGAGATCATCCGCGCGGCCTATGACCTCCACAAGGAGGACGACGACTTTGGTCAAGCGGGAACGCTCTATCGCGCCGTCCTTTCGCCGACCGACCGTGAGCACCTCGTCGGCAACATCGCGGGGCACGTAAAGAGCGGCGCGTCCGAGCCGATGATCCCCAGGGTGCTCACCTACTGGCGGCAGGTCGACGCCGACCTTGGTGCCAAGTTGGAAAAAACACTCAAGACCGGCAAGTGATGTCGATGCCTCACCGGAGGCGCGAGTCGCGTGCCTTCCGGTGAGGACGGCGGGCGAGCCGCCATCAAAACCCCTCCGAGAGCTCAAGCTCAACGTGTTCGACACGTCGAGACACCACTGTGGTCTAGCGTCGGCCGGCCTCGCCATCGCGTCGCACGTCCCCGACTCTCGCGAGCTGGACCCCCACCCAACGTTCGGTTTGCCATTTGGCTCAGCGATCGAACTTCACACACCTCGGTGCGCAACGACGACGAGCGCCATGTCTTCCGCAGCCTGGCGTGGGGGCCACCTGCCAAGAGGTCCCATGTTGCTGTTTGCACTACTCTCGGCGATCGGTATCAGTGGAGTGAGATCCTCGCATCTGCTCCAGCCGGTCGATCCCGAACGGTTCGTTCGGCGATCCTGCAGAAGATGACATCCACGAGGAGCGCGCCGCGAACGGGTCGTCCTGACGGAGAGTCTTGAAAGATGGCTACTGGAGAAGGATCCGAATTCGCCGCGACGCGCAGCAGCGAAACCGACGACGAAGGTCGCGACTTTGCAGAGCACGGTCGGTTACCACGCCACCTGAGAGACGACGCGATCGGTTCGCCAGAAACGGTCCAACGAGCGCTCACCGTCGTCGCCGCCCTGGGCTTGCTCGTTCTCGCACAGGTCAACTTCGGAGTCGCGGTGAGCTCGCCCTGGAGAGCCCAAATCTCGCCCCTGGGCTTCCTGTTTGCACTCGGACTCACCACTGCTGCTTGCACGGTCCGTTCCAAGCATGCCCTGAATTGGGTGACGCTCGCGGTGCTCGGTGTCGCAGTTGCACTCACGTCGACCGAAGCAGCTGGGTTGCTGCTCGCCCGCAAGGGGTTTGGCGAGGACGACGGCGCGTTCGTCCAGTACGGCACGCGACTGCTTCTCCGCGGCGTCAACCCCTTCACCCACTCGATGGCGCCGGGCCTCCAGCTATACGGAGTGTCACCAACGCCCACGGCGCTAACGAACGGAACGATTTCCAGCGCCTACGACTACCCATCGCTCCCGTTGCTCCTCAATGTGCCCTTCTACTGGCTGACAAATGGAGTCGAGTCCGTCTCGGTCGCGGCGGTCTTCTTCCAATGCGTCGCCGGCTTCGTCTTGTACTCGATGTTGCCGCGAGGACTCCGAGCGCTCGCGGTGATCACCGTCTTCGAGATCCCGCTGCTCTTCGGCTTCGAAGTGTCCGGTTCCTTCTATCCGATGTTTCTGCCGTTTGCACTTGTTGCAATCTGGAACTGGACCGAGATCGGTCGCACGGGTCGACTATCCCGAGGTGACCTGACCCGAGCTGTCTGCCTCGGACTTGCATGCGCAATCGAGCAGATCGTCTGGCTCATGGCCTTGTTTCTCGTACTCGGAATCTGGCGCGCCGGCTCCCGCAGGCTCGGCAACGCCGGCTCGGCGCGCGTCGCGTTGCGCTTCGCTCTCGCCGTCTTGGCCGCATTCGGGATTGTGAACCTGCCCTTTATCATTTGGGGCGCGGACGCCTGGTGGCGAGACGTGATCGCCCCGTTCACGCAGCACTCCGTCCCCTACGGCGAGGGTCTTGTCGACCTGACGGTTCTTCTCCACCTTGGGGGCGGGAATCTCGGTTGGTACTCGGACGCCGCGCTCGCTCTGCTCGCGGGCCTCCTCGTCGCCTACGTCGTGTGGTTCCGGGGACTCTGGCGGGCCGGGATCGTCCTCGCGGGACTGATGTTCTTCGTGAGCACGCGTCCGTTGGACGGGTACTGGCTTGAGGTAGCTCCGCTTTGGCTCGCCGCGGTCGTCGTGCCGGGACCGGCCCCGCGTCCAGCACCAATCGCGTGGTCATTGTCAAGGCTGACCAGCCTCCGGATCGGACTGACGGCCGCCGTCTTCGCTCCCACGCTCGCCTTCATCGGACTGGCCCTTTCCGCATCGGCTCCGCTGGTGTTGCGGGTCGAATCTGTAAGTGTCGAGATCCAGCGCCAGGACATCTGGGGGGCTGTCGTTCGAGCGACCAATCTGACGGGACACCCTGTTCGGCCGCATTTCGCGGACGATTCTGAAGGTCAGTTGAGTTCATATTGGACAATCGATTCCGGTCCCGCCACCCTACGAGGCGGTCACTCCGCGCTTTACATCCTCAGTTCGCCGAACCTCGGAACCAACCCGGGCCTCGATACTCCATTCGTCATCTCCGCCGTCTCGGCGGCGCCAGACGCCCTCTCAACGAGCCCCGCGTACCTGGCGCGGAAGTTCCACATCGTGCTGACGCCGAGCGCGGTGAACGGCCCTGTTCCCGTAGGTCGGTCGATCATCTTCCACGCCCAGATCGAAAATGCGTCTGGCGTGCCTGTTCGTGCCTCGGGAATCCGCGTGGCCATGTGGGCAGTGGTTTTGGCGCAAAGCGGTTCGCAACACGCCGAGGCTTCCATCAACGGCTTCCCGAACACGAAACACGTTGTATTCGCGCGAACAACCTCAAACGGCTCGGCGACCTTCCGTGTGCTTGACCTCGCGCCGGAGGGAACACATAGCCCGCCCGTTTACCTACTGAGCTGGATCCACCCGAAGAACTCATACAACTACGGTTACTCGGGCCCGGTTGAAGTCAAGTGGTCCTCACCGGCCACGCGATAAGTTCCAAACACTCCCTGAGCCCCAGACCCCGACGATATCCGGAGGTGAGAAACCCTATTCCTGCCACCTCCCTCGAACTGTCCGAGCCACCTCCCGCCGACAGCGCACCCGTCAATCCCATCTTCCAAAGGGTCCGACGGGTCGGGCTCCTCCTACTCACTCTTCAGCTGGCACTCCTCATCGCGTGGAGCGTTGTCGAAGCAAACAGGCATGTCCAGGCCGGAGATTTCGTTGGTTTCTACCGCGCCTGGTATCTCATCAGTCACGGAACCTTCAACCCTTCTGGTTGGTGGAGCGGTCAGGCAGTCTTCATCATCTGGCCATTGGCGATCTTCGGACTGATCTGGCCCCATCCGGTCACTCTGTTAGTCATCCAGGACCTTGCCATCGTCGGCGCGGAAACTGTTGCCTTCTACTGGATAACCGACATTCTGCGAGCGCGCCGTGAGGCTCCATTCGTTGTGCTCTCAAGTCTCGCTCTCGTCCTCTTTGTCGCGGATCCTTGGATCTACTCGACGGCTTCTTGGGATTTTCATAGCGAACCGGTTGGCGTGTTATTCGCTGTCCTTGCCGCACGTGACTTCTATCGCGGGCGCAGCCGCGCCTGGATCTGGTCTGCCATAACCCTGCTGTGCGGAATGGTGCCGATAACATACGTCGTCGGCATCGGGCTTAGTCTGCTGATCAGCTCGAAGAGGCGCCTCGCAGGCTTGATCCTGGTGTTCGTTGCCGCTGCGTGGTTTCTTATCCTTGTCAAACTTGGAGCTGGCAACACCCTCCCCGGTACACCAGTGGGCTACCCTTCCAGGACGCCCAACCCCGTGACTATCATTTCCGGCGGCCAAGTCGCCGGAGTCTTCCACGAAGTGATCACTGCCATTCGCAACATGCACAGAGACTGGCTCGATGTCTATGCCAATATTTCTCCCGCAGGTGTTATTGGTGTTCTCGCCACCCCAGTCATCGGGATCACCGCAGTGACTTTGGGCGAGAACTCCGCGTTCACATACATCGGGCCGATTACACCCAGTTTCCAGAACCTCCCAATTTACATTTTCGCTCCAATTGGCACCATTCTTATCCTCGCGTGGTTGTACCGGCGCAAGGCGCGACTCGTCGCGCATGCCCTAATCGTTCTCATGGCGACTAACGCCATCTTCTGGGGCGCGGTTTGGATTCCCCAGATACCTACTACGTGGCTGCGCGTGTCCCCGGCGCAGGCCAATGCGCTCTCACGGGTTATTGCGCGGATTCCAGAACGCGATGCAGTAGTTGCGTCACAAGGAATTGTAGGGAGTTTTGCGGGCCGCGATCATGTCGGCACACTCTACTCCTGGCCGCCGCTTCGCGTCGCGCTCCACCCCCCTGCAACCTGGTTCGTCATCGCTCCCTACGCGGGAATTGAGACAGAGACCGTCACCCAGTCGATGGGAATCATCCACGCCCTCGCCTCCGACCCACTCGTAAAGTTCATCTCGGAGGACGATGGAATCTGGGTCTTTCGTGCACAAGTCTCGCCGACCGCCCGGGCACCTTCCGTGTTGTTTCCGAAGACTCCGCACGCCCTCGCGGCAGGCCTCTTCGAGACCACCGTTGGAACTCGAGAGATAAACGGATCTCCCAACAATTCCCAGTTCCTATCGCGCGGCACCGCTGGCTATCTCTTGTGGGGCGACTACTGGCTTGAAACTAGAGGTCACTACACTGCGACCGTACGCTTTAGATCCTCCGGTCCTATAAACATTCAGGTGTGGAACGACACGACGAACTCTCTTCTGGTCCACAGGCAATATTCCTCGACGAATGGGCTAGTCACCTTCCGCGCCAATGTCCAGATCAAAGCGACGGATCCCTCCACGTCTAATTCTGCAGGCGAGATATATCTTGGCCGATCACTATTCCGAGCCTTGCCGGTTCCCGCATTTCCCGGCAACTACCTTGAAGTCCGCGTCGTGCTTGTGGGTAATGCCAACGCGCGCATCTATTCCGTAGGCATCATGCCAATAAAGGCGCCGTAGTCTTGCCAGGGCGTCCACGATTTCCGAGAAAGCTCTAGGTTGTGCTGTCACCCGATCGCCTCTCCGTTCTCGTGCCGACGTTCCAGGGCGAGCGATTCCTGTCCGAAGCGTTGGGGAGCGTCTGCAAATACTCGACCAATGACACAGAGGTCATTGTGATTGACGACGGTTCGACAGATTCGACGCTACAGGTTGCGCGCGCCTATGAGAATCGGATGCGACTTCGCATCTTGCGACCTCACCCCCAAGGAAACTGGCTCGCCATGACCAATGTCGGTCTGTCGGAAGCTACTGGTAGCTGGTGCTGCATTCTGCATCAGGACGACCGCTGGCACCCGGACCGCCTGACTAGCGGCCTTCCAACGCTTCTTTCGACGCATTCACTATCAATGATCTGTCTTCAGACCGAACTGATGGACGAACGGGGAAAGCGGGTCGGCTGCTGGCGGTTTCCCAGTTCAGTTCGTCAATATGTGTCGGAGCCAGTTCGCGCTCCGTTGGCGTCGTCGCTTTACGTACAAAACTGGCTCTCTGTCCCTTCGGTCATCTTCGATACCGTCCTGGCACGACACTGTGGCGGCCTCGATGAGTCGCTCTGGTATACAGCAGACTGGGACATGTGGCTGAAGCTACTGTCGAACGCACCAGCCATTCTCGTCGAATCGACTGGTGCGTCCTTCCGAATTCACTCTCAATCACAGACAGCTCTAAGAAGTCTTGACTCGCGGGCGTTCCGGATGCAGCTGGAAGTTGTTCAACGGCGTCACCAGTGGGCGATTTCGGACCAGCCGCGAGCGCGCTCGTATCGCCGCGCTGGTGATCTCTCTACTCGGACTAACGCCGCTTTGGCTGCTGCCTTCCACCTTCGACCCTCTGGATACTGGAGTTGGGCTGGATCTCTCGCACTCGCCGGATTCCGTGGAGTCATCATCTACTTCACAAACTCATCGATTCTGGACAGAATCCTTCCTCGGTTAAGGCTCCTCGCGAGACGAAGCCTCCGCAGTTCCAGTTCCTCTTCTCTCGCCTAAGCGCTCTACGGAATTCGTGAAACTCCGCGCGCTACGTCCGCCTCGCGGTGTCCTCCAGCCGATCAGCTCAGGTGGCGTCCTTCCCTGTCGGCCCGGCATCCCTTTCCCACGAATCGCGAATCAGCATCGGGTAGATGACACCAAAGCCCACAAGCGATGCACTGTCAATAATCATCGATTGCGCCATCGCGGAGAGCTCCGGCTCGCGAAGAAACGAGTGGCCTGCCCCAAGCCAATCTGCAAACAGACCCACATCGATTCCGATTCCGACGACACCGAGCACAACCCCGATCACGAGGCAAATCGACGGAAGGGACATGCGACGCCGAACATGCTGCGCGGATACACCGAATACTGCCCGTTGGCGCTCCGACAAGATAAACCCAGCGATCATTGCCTGAACGCCGACGACGAGCAAGATCCCGGAAATGAATGTTGGTTGCCACCGCAACGAGCCCACTGACAGACCCGACGGCGCAATGAAGCCCACTGCCACAAGCGCAACACCAATGGCCACGAGGATCGCACCCGGTGCGACCAACATCAGGTGCGGAGCAAGCAGCAAGATCTGGCGCACGTGGCGCCAGCCGTCTGACAGTGTGTTCAGCTTCGACTCTCCGACCCGATCTCTGTAACCCGTACTGGTCTCAACGACACGCAGGCCAGACCGGCCGGCCCGTATGAGCATCTCCGAGGCGAATTCCATTCCGGTGGCCTTCATTCCGAGGGCCACCACCGCATCCTTTCGAAACGCCCGGTATCCCGATTGGCTGTCAGTAATCGCAAGCCCCCGAGTCGCCCTCCTCACGAGCAATGACAGCGCCGGAGTTCCTACGAGCCGGTGGAGAAGGGGCATCGTCGAACGTGATGACTGCGACAGACGCTCGCCCACGACTATGTCGGCAGTGCCGTCAGCAATTGGAGCCACGAGTTGGGCAACCTTCGAAAGGTCGTAAGTGAGATCAGCATCGGCCATCACCACGATCTCGCCAGATGCAGCCTCGATTCCCGCTCGAAGAGCACTGCCGTATCCTGGCCTTGATTCGCGAATGATCCTCGCCCCACGGGCCGCGGCCACCTCCGCAGAACGGTCAGTCGAGTTGTTATCGACCACAAGGACCTCACCCGCAATGCCCGCCTTTTCAAGGGCCTTGACCGCCTCCGCAACGCAGTCCCCAACGGAAGCTTCCTCGTTGAGGCACGGAAGCACGACGGTCACGCTCACTCCGCTGAATCCCCACTCGTTACCTCCCACTGGACGCAGCCCCCTTGCCTTCCCTGACGATGCCTCTCTCTCGAGCGCCACCGGCCGTCTTCTCGAGGTCGCAGTCCAGACCAGTTGAAGGCGCTGTCACCTGCCGTGCAACGCAGCAAGACCACATAGACACTACGCGGTCTTTGAATGAAAAAAGGGCTCTCACGCTTGAAACTCGTGATAGGGCCTTGATCTGTTCAAGAACTCCGCCCCTTCACCCCGAAGGCCGCCTGCGGCGAATCGTCACGTTGCAGAACTCGCGAGGGCGTCTCCTCGCTGTCTCCGCGCGACGGACTTGTACCCATCACATATCGCTGCTCCCTCCGGCGCAACTCCTCGCGTCGCGCTAGGCGACCTCAACAGGTTTACGCCACGGCAACGGGCCTCACCGCGGGATCCCTTCCTGCCTTCCTGTTTGAGACTCCCGCCAATGTCGAATGACAGCGAACCGCGACCGCCCATCGCTTCCGCTAGGACAACCTGCGCGTTGCGTCGCCTGCTTTGTCTATGATCGTCTCATCTCACACGGTTCTCGTCACACTCCAAGAAACCGCCTGATATCTCCGATGGGTACCTCTCCAGAACCGACTCCGATTCCCACCGTCCACAAGATAAGTGTCGTCGTACCCTGTCACAATTACGGCCGCTATCTCTCCGAGGCCCTTACCAGCCTCATCACCCAATCTCGATTACCCGACCAAATCGTGATCGTCGACGATGGAAGTACCGACAACTCCTCCTCTGTTATCGACGCCTTCGCGCGAAGGTACCCGGACACCCTCGTACTGGCTCGCTACCCCAATCGCGGCCCGGTTTCGACATTTAACGACGGTGTCCGAGCTACCTCAGGCGACTTCGTCGTGATCCTGTCAGCGGACGATCGCATGTCGCCCAACTACCTTGAGTCGCTCAGTGATGCACTCGCGACGGGCTGCGATTTCGCCTACGCGAAGATGATCATTTTCGGAACGCGCAACGCTGTCATGAACGCAAGGCCCTTCTCGCGTGCGTTACTCCCACTCGGCAACTACATCAATGGCGCTGCAATGTTCCGACGTGAACTATTCGATGCCGTCGGAGGATTTCGCGCGGAATTCGAGAACCTTGGCCGGGAGGATTGGATCTTCTGGCTCATGGCCACAGCGCGCGGCTATAAGGGCATTGCCGTCAATTCGTGCTGGCTCGAGTATCGCCGGCACCCTGAGGGTTCCCGAGACAGCCTGCGTCTCAGTGAGGTTCACAAAGTCCACCGCATGGCTCGAGCTCTCGGTCTTATCTCCCAATGCCAGTATCTCGTTGGCATCCTCTACTCTTCCGTACCCGATTTTCTCCGCTCGTTGTTGCGCGAGCACCACCCTCCGATGGCTGACTCCTTCAAAGCCGGGTAGCCGCATAACAAAACCCATCCCGGGGTAAGAACGTCCAGCGTCACTCCTCCGCATCCCAACACCGCCTGAGAACTGCGACCAAAACAGGTTCCATCTTCTCCCCTCGGCGCGCACGGACCAGACCGGAGTTCAGCGTCCATCCCCCGATTGAACGTCTCTCAAAGGGCCACTTAGACCGCGGAGGGAATTCACCTCGTACGGGGCCGGTTCGTCGGCGAAACATAATGGCGACACATCAGCGAGTCGTGCCGAACATGGCTGTACTTTCTGGCGCGCCGCCGCTACCACCACATTTCCGAAACAGACCCTGAACTCCGGTCAGATAACGCCTATGGCTGCCTACCCGGGGTCAACGCAGCACCGATATCTACGTCCGACACAACCCTCTCAGAAAGAACCGATCGCTCTCTAGCGATCTCCTCGATATCTCGACGATCTGTGCCCGAGATCCCCGCCAGCAATTGCTCTCGCTCCACAGCACCGCATCACTCAGTCGCCATCGTGCACTGCCGTAGGCCATCTCAGACGGACTCTTGACTTACGCGACCACGCAACCTCGGGATCATTTCCCACAGCTCCGACGGGATTGCCCGCGTTGCAATCAACACGAAACCAAAGACAATAGTCCAAATACACAGGCGCACGGTCGTTGGCACGCTGAGCAATAGTGCCGGTGCCATTCCAACTACTCCGGCAGCTACCACTCGAGGGACGATCCTAAGCGGGGGCCGCAATCGGCGCCTGCCCCAGGACACCGCTATTACCTCGCTTATTGTGATCACGATCCCAGTGACTGCGGTAGCCGCGGCCGCCCCGCGTGCTCCAAACGGAATCGCGAGAGCGGTCACAAGGATCACATCCAGTGCCAGGGCCGATGCGTTCAGAATAAAGATCACCCGGTACAATCCGAGGCTGAGCAAACCGCTTGACCATGCGACGCCAACGAACATTGAGCCGAGCGCGATCCCTTGAATCGCGAGCACGCTTCCTGCACCGCTGAACCGGGCGCCTGCGATGACATGCATGGCGAGAGGAGCACCAATCACTACCGAACCCCCAACCCATACCCCGACCATCAGCGTCACCTCGAACACCTTCCCCAGCGCGTAACCGAACCTGGCATGGTCTTCACTTGCCGCCCTCGCGAAGATCGGAAGCACTGATCCGATCAAAATGCCGGGAAGAACAGTCAAGCCTTCCAGGACCCGAAATGCAGCGCTGAAGTACCCCAGCTGCGTCCCAGTGGACAGCGCAGATACCAACAGCACCGATATCCTAAAATCGATCGCGAAGGCCGCCACCGCCAGTGAGTATGGAATTATCGGCGCCAAGAGAGCTTGCCAGTGTCGCCAATTGAACGACGGCGTCAGCATTCGCGATCCCCTGATGAGACGCGCGGTGCATACCAGGATGACAACGCCGACGGGGATCGACACTGCGAGAAAGGGCAAGAGCCGAGCCCCAAGCACCACCAGCATGAGTACAACTAGTGCGGTTAGCAATTGACGTAGCAGGTCGAGTGCCGCTACCCAGCCGAGTCGCAAACCCACAATTAGGCCGAGTGCATAGTTGTCGGAGGCAGCCTGGAGTAGCAGGCCCATGCACGCCAGCCCCACACCCGCGCCAAGCACCTTTGAATACGCACAAAACGCAATCCCGGTGACCACTGCACCTCCGATAATCGTGATCACGATCCGCAGGCCGAGGAGGTCGCGCGCCAGCGTCCCGCGTTCGCGCTCAGTTCTTATCGAAAGTTCGCGGATTCCCACTGCAGTCAACCCAAGATCAGAGAGCGCTGCGACAATCGCAACCAGGGACATCGCCGTTACGTAGTGACCCGTGTCAATGACACCCAGGTGTCGGAAGAGCAGGCCGGCCCACGTGGCCGCTACCGCCGCGCCGACGAGATAACCGCCACCACGCAATATGCCGCCTCGAAGCGCGGCCGGTCCTGCGGTGCCACTAGAAAGCACGTCGGTTAAGCCAATGGATGCTGCGCCAGCGGCGTCGCGTGGCAACACGGGACCTTCACTGTGCGCGGACGTTCCCGCTTCCGGATCTGGAAGTCTTTGACTTTGGGAGGCGTCCGGGGGACTGTCAGACGAACTACTTGTCGCAGTAATGACGGAGAATGCTAGTAGCTGCTAACCGCCCGAAGGTTCCGCCACGCCAGCGGAACCTCCCACGTAGCCATACCGAAACTGACGTCCTAGACAATCGATTCTCGGGCGAATATACGATGTCGCTTCGGGCCACGATCGTGGTCACCTCCGTACGGTGCCATCTCGTGATTAGGCTTTGGGGCGCGACACTCGCTTCATCCTCGGCGGCCGTCCCTGTCACTCGGCGGACTCGACAGGTTACTGCTGGCGCTTCTGCGATTCCGAGTCGACCCTGAAGTCTGACCGCGTACAGTTTCGACGGAACCTCGGGCGCAACTCCTCCCCGACAACTCGCCATGCCCGGCACGCGAGCCAGTTCCTTGGTCGGCAGGTGGCATCCCGACCCGTGTGGCAGGAGGGATCTCGTTGATGCACAGGCACTTACAATTTGATCGCTCATCGCAGGAGCCCCTCTTCGTCTGCTCGATTGAATTGTCCTCGACTGACGTGCCCGCCGCACCACAATCAGGCAAGTACAGGAACGCCAAGGTTCGGTAGTGGGCTAGTTTCACCAGGCGGTTCGGCTGACTCCTAATGACGGGGCGGCATGAGTTACCGTGCGCCCAGTGCTGAGGCTCGGTCAGATCTGAATGGGCTGCCTCGAACGATCGACCGTGGGTCAAAATCAGTCGGAAGGTTCGAGGACTTTTGTGCCAACACGATGATGTGGAAGGGGCGTCGCGCTTCGGCCGCAATCGGCATCCAGCCCGTCTCGATGATCGCTGCCAGGGTGATGTTCACGTCGAAGACGTGATGGTGGACACTTCTCACTCGTCGGTTATCGGCGACCCTGGCCTTGAAGTCGCCCAGCGATCCCGCGGGTCGATCCCGGTGAAGATCGTGAAGGCGAATAACCTCCTCAAAGTGCGTATCGTCGCCCTCGTCGACCTCGGCAACGGCGTCACCGCGTAAGTGATCGATCGATGTCACTGGCCGTCTCCGGTCAAAACTACCGTCTCGATGCGGAACGATTAGACAGAGAATGCCCGATTCCCTGCAGACTCTTCGCCACTCGCGAAGCGCTCGCAAGGGATTAGCGATGTGCTCGAGTACGTGGGACGACAAGACGACGTCATACGCTTCGTCCGGGATATCGCGTAGATCGGTTGCTTCACGCAACAATTGGACGCCAGTCGGAGAGCCCATCGGCAGGTAGGGCGCACCGTCCTCGAGTGCACCTTCCCAAAGTGTCTCGGAGGCGAAGTTGACGTTGTCAATCGTTCGCATCGCTGGGTAGATCGGAAGAACGCCCGTTGCCAGAAAGGTCGCGCTCGGACCGCCGATCTCGATACTCCTCCGGCCCTCAATCAACATCAGTGCTTCGCCGGTGAGGCTGGAACGGGGTGGGGCCAGTCGATACCTTGCGGCCCGCAGCGTGCCGAACGTCCCTAAGGTCTTCCACACGCTGTAGGGCGAATGGTTCACAGGGAAAAACCTAGCCTTCGGGATCGCACGATCTAGGCGACCGAGTCTTGGCATCGGGCGCACGGTAACTCATGCCGCCCCGCCATCAGGAGGCAGCCGAACCGCTTGGTGAGACTAGCCCGCTACCGACCACCGGCGCCCTTTGCGCCTGCGGAAGCTGGGGCGTCCCGTCGGCAGCTCAAAGGTCCCTCACCACGCGAGCGGCTTCGTGAAGACGAGATGGGAGAGGGGTGCTTCAAGCTGACCCGACGATCACTTCCCGATCGAAGCGACACCTGACTTTCACGTCCGTGAGAGGCTCGCGAGGCCGATAAGCGGGAATCGTCGCGATCAAGCACTCGCCGCTGCCGTGCTCGCACGGTGAGGTTGAATCTGGGCTGAATGGCCGACGTCAGGAGTCTCGGAGTTCAGTTGCAGTTCGGTTACCGTCAAGTCGGCGAGCGTACGGCTCACCCGCGGCACAACGTAGAAGACGATGCTAAGAGCCTGCCCATAGCCGTTGCTATCGGTCACCAGGCGTCCGGCGTCGAACGCCACGATGGCAGTATCGGGCACGGTCGTGCTCCCGTTGACCAGGCCGCAGCCTGGGTCCGTTCGAGCCAGCGGGTCCTGCCAGAATCGCCGGTTGCGCTTCTCCCCGATGGGGCGTGAGGCCGCGTCGATGGCGAGCCAGATTCAGTCGTCATCGACAGTATTGGTGATCTGCGGCGCGGCTTTGGCGCCCGAGAGAGCGCAAAGGCCGTTGGTGATCGTGAACGCTTGACCTCCGGCCTTCTCAGTGGGGCCGGTTGACCTTCGCCCGACGTTTGAACTCCGCCATGTCCTTAACCGCGTGCTTCTCGCCGGCTTCGTAGATCTCGTCCATTTCGGCGCGCCCGAAGTACGGGTGAAAGTGCTCGACCACAGATGCCAGCGCCGGCTGGAACACGCCTCGCTGCTTGGCAGCGGTAACTATCTCGTCGTCAACGCACCAGTGGTGGTATTCGTGGCATACGATGCCGGGGCCGTCCCAGCTCGCCCCGAGTTCGTCGATGTATGACCGGCGGATCATCGGATGCGTAGCGTGCTCGCCGCGCATAACCCGTGGGTTACCAAGGTCATTCGTGCCGACGACCTGTGCCTTGCAGCGGCGGGCGACATCCTGCGCGTGGTCGAGCCATGCCGGCCGGAATCTCACATCATCGCCGACAAGCAGGAGCCAGGGTGCCTCAGTCAGGGTATAGGCCAGGTTGACCTTCTCTGCGAAGGTATGGCACTCGGGCGACGACAGCACTTTGCCACCACACCGGAAGACTTCAGCGATCTCTTCCTCGTCACCGTCTTCGCATACCCACCAAGCGGTAGCGAGTCCCGTCGATGCGACGAGTGACGTCATGAATGGCTCAACATTCTGCGGCCGGTGCAGGACAGGCACGATCACGTCGACGCGCTCGGTGGCAGGTGGTGGGATGAAGCCCGTCCTGAAGTCCGGCTTGACGGGCCTGGGGGAAAACTTGCGAAGAAAGCGTCGCGGCCGCAGAATGTGGCCAAATATGGCTCTGACCTGCACGTAGGCAGCATAGCGCTAGCGCTAATACGGCACGTCGGAGCTACTAGCTCCGAGATGCCACGCTCAGCTCGGCTTGCCAGCTACCGCAACCGCCGACCTCGATGCATACCACCGGCGAGCCGAGTCAAGCCGGGCGCTATCAAGCTCACAAGTTTTCAGCTCATCCAAGCGGGGGCCGACTACATGCACACGGTGAAACGGAAACATCGACTCTGCCTCAGGGTTGGTGCTGATGAGCCATACCACTGCCACCCCAACTTTCCAACCTACGAAGATTTGAGCACGGCACTCCTCGCGACCGGGGCGGAACCGTGGGCAGATGTAGCAGCAGGCGCGCCCAGCGCGCCGGCAATGGCCCCGTAGTCGATGACGAGGTCGCCTGGTCTGGAGTGCTCGACCACGTAGGCTGTCGTGCCTGCGCCGGGCGGGCCAGCGCGGCCCTCCACTTTCCCTTTGGAGGGCCGCAGGCCCGGCTCTGAGGCAGGAGGTCATCGCCGCAACAATGCCGCGCTGGCGTGCGTCGTGAGTCTCGTAGCGCATCTGCCCGCCGACGATGGCTGCTCTCGGCAGACTCTCCGGGCTTGAGCGCAAGATCCTGTAGAAAGCAGGTGCAGCCCCTGGGCGTTGGCGATCTTCGGTCAGCTCATACGGGCACTTCGAGAGTTGAGACGGCGACAGGACCGCCGAAGGTACTGATTTGCTCGTTAGGCCCAAGCGAGCAGGTCGAAAAACCCAAGCGCGCCATGCGTCGGCGACCTGCTCGGCGTCAACGGATTCGTCCGGGGAAGGAAAGCGCGGGTATTCGTGCGAAGTTCCCCAAGTCGACTCGAGTGGTTCCAGCTCGTCGAGCCGGAGCCAGCTCCGCGTTCGGGACGACGATGGTCATGCGCCGAATCTCAGCTCACGGAGCGACTCGGGGGTCAAACTGGGCTCTTTCGCGCGACGACGCGAAGCACGTCAAGGGAAGGCCAGGGCGCTGCTTCGAGGAAAGCCTTGTTGCGTTGCTCCCTCCAGCCCTCCTTCGATCTGTAGACCCGACTCGCGAACGGGAGGACCTCTGTTGGCTCCAACCCTGCTGATCGCAGAAGGACCACCAACCCCTCCGGAGTGTAGTGAAAGTAATGCTCGTTCAGAGAGGCGTTCTCCCAAGCGGTTCCGTCTATCTTTGCCTGGCTAGACGCGAAGTTCGCCACCTCGACTACTAGTCGGCCGTTGGGCTTCAGCACGTCGGCGATTTCGTGGATCAGTTGAAGAGGGTGTGGCATGTGTTCGAGAGCGTGCCACATGACCACACCGTCCACTCGAAAGCCGGGGTACTCGCGCCGCCAATCTTCCAGGTAGCCGGTGACCACCTCGCCGCCCAGCTTCCGGGCCTCGTATGCCGCCCACGCGCTTGTCTCGACGCCGTAGACCTCATAACCCGAGTCCCCGGCTAGTGACAAGAACTCGCCTGTGGTGCAGCCCAGTTCGAGGATCGATCCGTCGGGTATATAGAGCTGCAACCAACCGACTCGGCTGCGCGCTTCGTTCATCCGGGTGGAACGCTGATCGAGCCGCATGTCGCCGTAGCTCTTCTTAAAGAGCGCGGCGCTCTCCACGTCTCCGCTCGGTGGTGGCCAAGTGACACCCGTGCCACAATCCGGGCACTCCACGATCACAACCTTTGAGACCTGGGCGGGTGGCGAGGTGAGGAGGGTTCCGCATACGGGACACGAGCACGTGCCCTCGCCGCGGACAGATTCAATCGCGCTGGAGCTAGTTGTCGCTTGGTCACGCCGTCGGAGGCGTTCAGACCCTCGAATAATCAATCTCCGACTTCGGACAGCGACCTGCCTCAAGGAGGTTCGGTGAAATCGAGGCGGAATCGTTCTTGCTCGCGCCACGAAGGACGATATGAATGGCGGCACGCGCGACGGCCTGATCCAATTCGGCCATTTTTCGATGAGCGCGGCTTCCGCTGCGTTGTACGCAACTCTGTCCCCGTAGCCGCCTTTCGTTCGATGTAGCACGTCGATGTCAGTGACCAGCACTCGCAGCCCCGCATCACGTGCTTGGATGCAGTAGTCGATGTCATAGCCGTGAAAGGCGGGAAACGAGTCGCCGTCGAACAGCATCGTCCGAAACGCGGATGGTGCAAGAGCCATGAGCAGCCCGTCGACCGCGTCGACATCGGCGCGACGTGTACTGAAGTCGATGACACCACGCGTCTCATACACCAGCCCCGCCGCGCAACGAGCGTCCCACCAGGCGAGACCCTTAAGTCGACTTGCGCCTACCACACCGACCAACCCGACGTTGTGACCAAGGGATTTGAGCAGTTTTGGCCGGAAGTTGTCGTCGACGATCTGAACGTCTTCGTGCAACACGACGAGCGCCTGGCAGGCAGCCACATCGCGGGCAGCCAGAATCATCTCGTTGTAGGCGGCACCTATCCCGCGCTCACCAGACCTCGACCAGATAAGGTCCTCAGTCCCGGCGACGCGCTCAATGGAGGGCAGGGCAACAGCACGGTAGCGCTCTTCGTTGCCTACGCAGGTCCCAAAGATGATCATGCCTTACGGCTCTTCATCTATTAACAAAGGCTCTCGCTTCGTGGCGCCGAGAATACGACAGGGAAACTACCGACGCCAGGGTGGCCGGCGACGATCTGACTTCGCTGACAAGTCTTAGTCGCGAGAGGCGTTGGCGATCCTTGGTCAGTTTGTGCGGGCGCTTCGGGGGTTACGGCGGCGCGAAGCTACAGGTACGAGGTGCTAACGGTACGACCCCCTGGAGATCAGGAACGTATCGCTCGTGAAGATGGACATCGAAGGCGGCGAGTCGATCATCCTGGAACACGTCGCGCCGTTCCTCGCCGAACGCCGGATACCGCTGTGCGTCTCGATGCACGAGTCTTGGTGGACGCGCCCGGTTGACCGCCACTGGTTCCGAGGTGTCTCGTCAGTCGACGGCGACCTCAGCGGCTGGAACGACGTCTTGGAACTGCCTTGATGACGTCGAACCACCCAGCTTGCGGTGCTCGCTAATTCGCTAGACCGCTGACTCGTCACCTGCCCACTGAAGGTCGGTGCAATGACGCGTAGCTGTGTGATCGACCTCACGCTTTCTTGGTGGGGCTAGCTGGAATCGAACCAGCGACCTCAGCATTATCAGTGCTGCGCTCTAACCGGCTGAGCTATAGCCCCGGCGAGTCCGCGACCCTACTCCAATCACGCGAGTCCCTCAGTCCTCCTCCGCGCTCGTGAGTGGTGCGACCGCGGCGACCGTCTGACCCTCCTCCAGGTTCATCACGCGCACCCCTGTTGCGTCGCGGCCCTGGGCTGCGATTTCGCGAACCGAGGTGCGGATAACGATTCCCGCCGAGGACACGATGAGCAGCTCATCGTCGAGCGCGGCCATCAGAGCAGCCACCACAGATCCGCGCCGCTCTGTGATCCGGATCCCCCGCACGCCCTGACCGCCCCGGCCCTGCGCGCTGAAGTGTTCGAGCTTCGTTCGTTTGCCGAAACCCCCGTCGGTCACGATCAGCAGGTCCACGCCGGGCCGGGAGACGTCACAGGCGACGACCTCGTCGCCGGGCCGCAACTTCATCCCCCGCACTCCAGCCGCTCCGCGCCCCATCGGCCGGACGTCGGACTCGCGAAAGCGGATCGCCATGCCCTTGCGCGTCACCATGAACACGTCGTCTTCGCCGCCGGTCGGTAGCACCCGGACGAGCTCGTCCCCCTCGTGGAGGGTGATCGCGATGAACCCTTCCCGGCGCGACTTGTCGTACTCGCTGAAGGGGGTCTTTTTCACCTGGCCCGAGCGCGTCGCGAAGAGCAGGAAATGGTCGGGGTCGAACTCCTTGGCGGGGACGATCGCCTGGATCCGCTCACCGGGCTCGAGCGAGATGAGGTTGACGACCGGCGTGCCCCGGGCGGTCCGCTCCTTCAGGGGGATCTCGTGGGCACGCAGCCGGTACACCTTGCCGCGGTTGGAGAAGAGCAACAGGTGCGAGAGCGCCGTCGCGTAGACGACCTCGCGGATGAGGTCCTCCTCCTTGAGGCGCGCCCCCTGCACGCCACGACCGCCCCGGGACTGCGTGCGGAAGGCGTCAGCGGCGACCGACTTCACGTAGCCGGCCCGCGTGAGCGTGACGACGATCTCGTCGTCGTGGATGAGATCCTCCTCGGAAAGATCACCGGGATCGTGAACGATCCTCGTCCGGCGTTCCTCGGCGAAACGCGCTTTCACGTCAGCGAGCTCGTCGGCGATCACGCCACGCAGCTTGGCCTCGTCGCCGAGGATCGCCTCGAGCCCGCCGATCGTGGCGACGAGCTCAGCCATCTCCTGGTCGAGCTCGGCCCGCCCGAGCCGCGTGAGCCGTCCGAGCGTCATGTCGAGGATGTGGTTCGCCTGGTCCTCGGAGAACGAGAACGGCTCGGCCATGAGGTTCGTGCGGGCGTCGGCCCGGTCCTCCGAGGCCCGGATCATCGCGATCACCTCGTCGAGCATGTCGATCGCCCGCAGCAATCCCTCGACGATGTGGGCCCGGTCGCGGGCCCGCTTCAGCCGGAACCGGGACCGCCGCGTCACGACCTCGACCTGGTGGGCGACGTAGGCCGTGAGCGCCTGGGCGAGGTTGACGAGCCGGGGGACGCCGTCGACGAGGGCGAGCATGTGCATCCCGAAGCTCGTCTGGAGCTGCGTGTGCTTGAACAGGTTGTTGAGCACGACGTTCGCGTTGGCGTCGCGCTTCAGCGTCACGACGAGGCGGGGCTTCGCCGCGGCGGAGAGGTTGTCGACCGCCGAGATGCCGGTGATTTGCCCGGCCTCGATGCCATCGGCGATCTGTTTCTCGATCGTCTCCACGGCCGTCTGGTAGGGGATTTCGGTGACGACGATCTGGGACACGCCGGTTCGGAGTTCGGTGATCTCGGCGACGGCCCGGGTCTTCACGGACCCCCGGCCGTTTCGGTAGGCGTCGAGGATGCCGGCGCGCCCGAGGATGAGGCCGCCCGTCGGGAAGTCGGGACCCTTCACGAACTGCATCAGCTCGTCGGACTTTGCCTCCGGGTGGGCGAGCAGGTGGCAGGTCGCGTCGATCACCTCGGCGAGGTTGTGCGGCGGGATGTTCGTCGCCATGCCGACGGCGATCCCCTGGGAGCCGTTGACGAGCAGGTTCGGGAACCGGGCGGGGAGCACGACCGGCTCCTCGTCGCTCCCGTCGTAGTTGGGCACGAGGTCGACGGTGTCCTCGTCGATCCCCTCCAAAAGGCTCATCGAGAGCGGCGCGAGCCGCGCCTCCGTGTAGCGCATCGCCGCGGGCATCCCGTCGGGCCCGGGGGCCCCGAAGTCCCCGTGCCCGTCGACGAGCGGGTGGCGGAGGCTGAAGTCCTGGACCATCCGGGCGAGCGCGTCGTAGATCGCCATGTCGCCGTGCGGGTGGAACCGCCCCATCACGTCGCCGACGACCTTGGCGCACTTCACGTGGGGCCGGTCGGGCCGCAGCCCCGTGTCCCACATGCCGTAGAGGATGCGGCGGTGCACCGGCTTCATCCCGTCGCGCACGTCCGGGAGCGCCCGGGCCACGATGACGGACATGGCGTACTCGAGGTACGAGCGCTCCATCTCCTCCTGGAAATCGATCGGCTCGATCGCGCCGCCCCCGGGCGCCCCGCCGCCCGGCCGGTCAGCTGTCTGTGTCCTGCGCGGTGCCAATCGTGGCCCTGCCTTCCCTCGTCACTTACCCCGCCCGGCGCGCCCCATCAAATGTCGAGGAAGCGGACGTCCTTCGCATTCGTCTGGATGAAGTGCCGGCGCACCTCGACGTCGTCTCCCATGAGGACAGAGCACACCTGGTCGGCGATGCTCGCCTCCTCCATCGTGATCTGCAGAAGCGACCTTTTCGCCGGGTCGATCGTCGTCTCCCGGAGCTCGGCGAAGTCCATCTCGCCCAAGCCCTTCAAGCGCTGGAAGTCCTTGGCGTGGTTGGGGTGCTCGACGAGGAAGCGTTCCCGGGCGGCGTCGTCTTTCAAGTAGACCTTGGCGTTGCCGACGAGCGTCGAGTACAAGGGCGGCTGGGCGACGTAGACGTGGCCCGCCTCGATGAGTGGCCGCATCTGGCGAAGGAAGAACGTCAGCAGCAATGTCCTGATGTGCGAGCCGTCGACGTCGGCGTCGGCGAGGATGATCACCCGGTGGTAGCGGATCTTGGCGACGTCGAAATCGTCGGCGACCCCGGCGCCGATCGCCATGATGAGCGCCTGGATCTCGGCGTTTTTCAGCATCCGGTCGACCCGCGCCTTCTCGACGTTCAGGATCTTGCCCCGGATCGGCAGGATCGCCTGGGTGAGCGGATCACGGGCGTTCTTCGCCGAGCCGGCCGCCGAGTTCCCTTCGACGATGAAGATCTCGGACTCCCGCGGGTCGCGTGACGCGCAGTCGACGAGCTTGCCCGGGAGCCCGGCCCCGTCGAGGGCGGACTTGCGGCGCGTGAGGTCGCGGGCCTGGCGGGCCGCCACCCGGGCCCGCTGGGCGAGCAGGGCCTTCTGCAGGATCTGGTTCGCCTCGCGCGGGTTCTCGTCGAGCCACTCGGCGAGCTTCTCGTTCGTCGCCCGCTCGACGAGCGAGCGGATCTTCACGTTGCCGAGCTTCGCCTTGGTCTGGCCCTCGAACTGCGGGTTGCGCAACCGCACGGAGATGATCGCCGTCAGGCCCTCCCGGATGTCCTCGCCCTGGATGTTCGCGTCCGCGTCCTTCAGCGAACCGCGGGCCCGGGCCGTCCGGTTGACGACGTTCGTCAGGGCCTTCTTGAAGCCCTCCTCGTGCATGCCCCCCTCGATCGTGGCGATCCCGTTGGCGAACGACCAGATGCTCTCGTAGTAGGTCGTGTTCCACTGCAGGGCGACCTCGATCTCCTGGTCGTCCTCGGACTGGGTGTAGTAGGCGACCTTGCGGAACAGCGCCTCCTTCGAGGCGTTGAGGTGCCGGACGAAGTCCTCGACGCCGCCCGTGTAGCGGTAGGTGACGGACTGCTCGTGGCCGGCACGCTCGTCCCGGAAGCGGATCTCGAGGCCCCGCTGGAGGAACGCCATCATCTGGAGTCGCTCGAGGATCGTCTGGGCCCGGAACTCGACCTCGTCGAACACCGTCGCGTCGGGCCAGAAGGTGACGGTCGTCCCGGTCCGGTTGCGCGGCGACGGTCCCGTCATCTCGAGCGGGCCGGTGGGCTTGCCCCCGTCGACGAAGGCCATCTCGTAGCGGTTGCCGCCGCGGTCGACCTGCAGCTCGAGGCGGGACGACAGCGCGTTCACGACCGAAACGCCGACGCCGTGGAGGCCCCCTGACACCTTGTAGCTCGACCCGCCGAACTTCCCGCCGGCGTGGAGGACCGTGAGGACGATCTCGGCCGCCGACTTCGCCGGTTCGTCCGGGTGCGGCTCGACCGGGATCCCGCGTCCGTTGTCGACGACGCGGCAACTGCCGTCGGTCCGGAGCATGACGTCAATCCGGGTGCAGTGTCCCTGCATCGCCTCGTCGACCGAGTTGTCGACGACCTCCCAGACGAGGTGGTGGAGCCCGCTCGCCGAGGTCGACCCGATGAACATCCCCGGCCGCAGGCGCACCGGCTCGAGGCCCCGGAGCACGGTGATGTCGGCTGCTTCGTAGGACTCCGGGACCGCGTCTCGTGGCTCTGCCTCTTCAACTCGCACCACGGGCGCGGCTCCTCAGAAACGGCGGTTCCGGTCGGTCGGGCTCGTCCTTCCAACGGGGGCGGAACCCAACGATTACTGGTGTTTAGTCTAGGCGAAAACGGGTGTCGACGTGGCCTCTCAGCCGTTCGACGGGGCGGTATCCGAGCTGGTCAGCGAGCCGATCGCAGATCGTCGCGGAGAGGAACGCGAGCTGCGTCACCCAACCCGGATGGTCGACCGCGACAACGAGTTCCCCGCCCGCAACCGACCGCGGCTGGGCGTGGGCGGCGACTTCGGCGCCGACGGCCTCCTCCCAGCAGCCGACGACGTCGGCGAGGGTCTTCATCCCGGAAAGACCCTCGCCCGCCAGGTATTCGTCGAGCGCGCGGCCCAAGCTCCCCGGCGAGTCGTGCCCTCCCGCGCCGGGCCGCCCGGCCCTCGGCCGCCCAGCTCCCCGGCGCGGCGTCGGGCCCGGGTCCTCACCCGGCGGACCCCCGGCGCTGGTCACCCGACGACCGCGCCCGCCACGAGGCGCACGACCGCCGCCGCGCGGGCCCCCGTGGGGATCGGGCCCGCCGTCGTCAGCACCGCCTGACCCGGGGGGAGCTCCGCGAGGAGCGACCGGGCGGTCGCCTCGTCGAGCTCGGAGAAGGCGTCGTCGAGCAACAGAACCGGCGCCCCCCCGGCCGCCCGGGTCACCGCGCCGTGCGCGGCAAGCCGGAGGGCGAGCGTCGCGCACCGCTGACGGCCCTGGGAAAGTCGCGTCCGCGCGTCAAGCCCCCCCGCCGCGATGACGATCTCATCCCGTTGCGGGCCGACCGTCGTCGTCGCCCGGCGCAGGTCGTCGCGCCGCGCCCGGGCCAGCGCCTCGCCGAGCTCGCCCGAGAACGACCGCTCGTAGACGAGGGAGAGCCCCTCGTCACAGCCGGTGAGCCGGCGGAAGGCCTCAGCGGCGAGGGGCTGCAATTCGGCAAGGAACGTCTCGCGGGCGCCGACCAGCGCGCCTCCCGCTTGGGCAAGCTTCTCGTCCCAGACGTCGAGGGTCGCGAGCACGTCGGGCGAGGCGACGCCCCCGGCCTGGCGCAAAAGCGCCGAGCGCTGGCGCAGGATCCGCTCCACCGTCTGCCGCACGGCCAGCTGCGCCGGGCGAGCGGCGACGAGGGCGTCATCGAGGAAGTCGCGTCGCTCCTGCGGCCCTTCCTTCACGAGGGCGAGGTCATCCGGCGTGAAGACCGACACCCGCAACGTCTCCAGGAGCTCCTGGGCCCGCACCACCCGCTGGCGATTGCGTTGGACCCGATCGCGGCGTTCAGGGACGATCTCGATCTCGACGAGCGAACGCCGGTCGTTCTCGACCGACTCGAGGCGGATCACCGACGTCTCCGCGCCTCTCTGCACGAGGGACTCTTTGGGGCTACCGCGGAACGAGGAAAGCGTCGAGGCATAGCCGAGCGCCTCGAGCAGGCTCGTCTTGCCGGCACCGTTGTCGCCAGTGACGACGGTCAGACCGTCGGGATCGGGTTCGAACCGGACGTGGTCGAGGTTGCGGAACCCTCTGACCTCGACCCAGGCGACGTGGCTCAGGAGACGCGCACCGGCATCAGCAGATACCGATAGTCGTCCTCGCCCTCGCCGCGCACCGTCGCCGGCTTCGAGGAGTCGATCACCTCGAGGATGACTGTCTCCGCACGTATCGCCTCGATCCCGTCGAGCAGGTAATTCGGGTTGAACGCGACGACGAGTTCCTCCCCGGTGAACTGGCCGTCGACGCGTTCAGCGGCGCGCCCGCTCTCGGCGGTGAGCACGGTGAGCTCCGCGCCGTCGTTCTCGAACGAAATTCGGACGGGGGTCGCGGCGTCCTTCGCGTCCCGGACCATGAGGCGGACACGACGCACCGCCGCGCCAAGTTCCTCGCGCCCAACGCGGAACGCGTTCGGGTAGGACGCGGGCAACAACCGCTGGTAATCCGGGAACGGGCCTTTCAAGAGCCGCGTGGTGAGCCGCGTGCCGTGGACCTCGAACACCGCGTCAAGGTCGGTGTGATGGAAAATCAGTGTCGCGTCGCGTTGCCGTTCGTTCTCGGCACCGATCAACCGCTGAATCTCGGCGAGCGCGCGGGCAGGCACGAGGACTTCGGAACCGGGCTCGAGCGCGCTCATCCCCTCAAGGTCCCGGAAGGCGAGGCGATAGGAGTCCGTAGCAACGAGGCGTAGACCGTTGTCGACCGCGACCATGAGTACGCCGGTCAACTGGGGTGCGCGGCTGTCGTCGCTCAGGGCCGCGGGAACCACTTGGCGCAATCCCTCCCCGAAAGGAACCGCCGGCAACGTGATCCCTTTCGATTCCACGGGCGCAAGCCGTGTGATCTCCGCACCCGTAAGCACACGAACCACAAACTCGGCCCGGCCCGATGTGATTCGAACTTCCTGCTCATTGCCGTCGAGCGTCACCGTGCCAGCGTCAAAAGCACGAACGATGTCCGTCACAAGCCGCGACGGCAGCAACGCGGACCCGTCCCGTTCTCCGCTGACGTTTTGCACGACCTCGATGACCAGATCGGGATCCGAACCCGTCACATCGAGCTCGTCACCATGAACAGCCAAGCGCAGACTCTGGGTCCCGGGGCCCATTCCCATCCGGGCCACACTCGCCCGGCCCGCGATCACAAGAGCATCGAGGAGGCCATCCCGTTCGGTGCGAAATTTCACCGTCCGTGCGCTCCCTTCGTTGTTTTTCTTAAAGAATAAAGATCAGTAGTAGTAGAGCTTGTGGATTGTGGATGGGGGCTCGAACTGCCAGGTTGGTGGCTAGATCCTTTCACCTCGATGATCCACCGGTTCGCACAATGTAGGACGGAACCAGGTCTGGGGTTGTGGAAAGAAGTAGAGCACTCCACAGGGGGGCAGTGTTCGTCCCCAAGAAGCAAGGCCTGTGATGCACAGGTTGGTCTCAGCCACCCGGTCCGCGCCCATTTCGAATCCGGACGGTGAGTTCGGTGACCTGTTCGTAGATCTGGCGACGTTCTTTCATCAACCCAGAAATCTTGTCGTAGGCGTGGATGACAGTCGTGTGGTCGCGGCCTCCGAACTCCCGGGCGATCGCAGGATAGGAGAAGTCAGTGAGCGTCCGGAATAGATACATCCCGATCTGACGAGCGATGACAAGCGGCCGCCGCCTGCTTGCGCTACAGAGCTCCTCGATCGTGAAACCGAAGTGGTCCGCCGTCGCCTCGAGGATCTGCTGTCCAGTGATACGGCGGGGTTGCCGGTCGGCAACGAGGTCGGCGAGGACAAGCTCCGCGGTGTCCCGGGTGAGACGTTCCTGGGTGAGACTCGCGTAGGCGGTCACGCGGATGAGCGCGCCCTCGAGCTCCCGGATGTTGTCCGTGACGATGCTGGCGAGGAACTCGAGCACGTCGTCGTCGACTACGAGATTCTCGTGGTGCGCCTTCGTGCGCAGGATGGCGATGCGGGTCTCGAGCTCGGGCGGGTTGATCTCCGTGATGAGCCCGGACATGAACCGGCTCCGCAAGCGGCTCTCGAGCGTCTTGATCGACCCCGGCGCGCGATCCGAGGTGAGGACGAGCTGCTTGCCGGCGTCATGGAGCGCGTTGAAGGTGTGGAAGAACTCCTCTTGGAGCTGCTCTTTGCCCTCGATCGCCTGGATGTCGTCGATGAGGAGCACGTCGCACTCGCGGTAGCGGCGCTTGAAGGCCGGCATCGCGACGGCCCGGAGCGACTCGATGAACTCGTTGAGGAGCGTCTCCGTCGGCACGTAGCGCACCTCGTAGCGGGGGAAGTTCTCCGTCACGTAGTTCCGGATCGCCTGGAGAAGGTGCGTCTTTCCGAGCCCGGCCCCGCCGATGATGAAAAGCGGGTTGTAGGCACTCCCGGGGGATTCGGCGACCGAGAGGGCCGCGGCGTGGGCGAAACGGTTCGATGGCCCAATGACGAAGCCCTCGAACGTGTAACGCCCTGTCTGGTTGTGTCCCGCCGGGAGGGGTTCCTCGACGAGGGCCACGGCGCCGTTGGAGGCGACCGGCTGGTCGGCGACGCCCTCGGCGACGCCCGGCTCCAGCGGAGCGGGAGCCGAGTCGGGGGCGACGTCGAAGCGGATCGGGAACTCCGAACCGCTCAGGTCGATGACGGCGGCGCGCACGACGCCGGCGAACCGGGTCTCCAGGCGCTCGCGTACGAGAACGTTCGGGACACTGAGCACAAAAGTGCCGTTGACGAGCCCGACCGGGTGGACTCCGGCGAACCATGTCCGCCAGACGGCATCGGAGACCTGGGACTGGATGGCGACGGAACAGCCGTCCCACAGTTCCTGAGCGTCGAGCAACGTCGTGCGCCTTCCTCAGCAAGTTCTCCACAGGAGGGTCCACATCTGTGGATTACGCAACAGACGGGCGACACCTGGGCCCCTCGCCGAGCATCGTATAGCGCGCTCCACGGGATCGCTCCAGGCCAGAAACGATCTTCACGCGAATGAGACGTGACGAGCGCGCTAGCATATGCGGTCCTGATTAAGGGGTTCGATGAAGCGGACGTTTCAGCCAAACAGAGCCAAGAGAGCCAAGCGTCACGGCTTCCGCCATCGCATGTCGACACGCGCCGGCCGCGCGGTGCTGAAGGCCCGTCGCCGTCGCGGGCGGGTGCGTCTGTCCGCTTGACCGCGCGCCCGGGGCGGGTGCACGGTCGCAAGACGTTCGCCGCGCTCGCCGCCAGTCACCGGCAATCTCACAGCGGCCCGGTGACGGTACACTTCCTCCCGCCGGAGGCTGATCGCAACGAGGTGCTTGTCGCGTACGCGATCGGCCGGCACGTTGGTGGAGCCGTCGTTCGCAACCGTTGGCGTCGTCGATTGCGTGTGATCGCGGCCGAGGTCTCGCCGGGCCTCGCCTTCGGGACGTACCTGGTCGGTCTCGGCCGTGGGGTTGTCGAGATTCCCTTCGACGAACTGAGAGAACGAGTGAGCGAGACGATGCGGCGGGCGAGCGGAGGTCCCCGGTGAGAGGGGCGAGGAGCATCGCGCGCGCCGCGATGATCGCCCCGATCCGCCTCTACCAGGCGGCGCGGTTCAACCGCCCCTCGCCCTGCCGGTTCGTGCCCTCCTGCTCGGCATACGCCATCGAGGCGATCACGGCGCACGGTTGCCTCCGTGGCAGCTGGCTCGCGGCGCGACGGATCGCGCGCTGCCACCCCGCCGGCGGCCGGGGCTTCGACCCCGTCCCGGGCTAGGAGCGCGCCGTGGTCCTCGCCTCGTCGATTGGAGAGATCGCCCATCCGTTCTTCGTCCTCTTCGCCTGGTTGATCGAGCGGTTCTACAGCCTCATCCCCAACTACGCGATCGCCATCGCGCTTCTGACGCTCGTCGTCATGATCGTCGTCTTCCCGATCACCAGACGGTCGACGCGGTCGATGATGAAGATGCAACTTCTTGCACCTGAATTGAAGAAGATTCAGAATCGTTACAAGATGCCGCCGGGGACTCCGGTCGCGGAGCGCCAGCAGGCCCGCCAGAGGCTCAACGAAGAGATGATGGCGCTCTACCGGGAGAACAACGTCAGCCCGACCGGGGGCTGCCTGCCGATGCTGCTGCAGCTCCCGATCTTCTGGATCCTCTACGGGACGATCCGCGGCCTCATCCACCTGAAGGGCTTCTCGACGGTTGCGGCGGCCAAGCGCTGGTGCGCGCACCCGATTGACGGGAAGTCCTGCGTGCAGCCCCTCTACATCAGCCACAACTCCAGCCTGTACCACGCGGTGATCCACGCCAACGGCAAGCTCATGGCCTTCGGGATCAACATGGCCGACTCCGTCCGCTCGGCCGGGCTCACCTGGGCCGAGAAGGCACCGCTCATTCTGCTGATCCTCCTCGCGATCGCCCTGCAGTACATCCAGATCAAGCAGATCAGCGGGAGGAACGCCGCGGCCGCGGCCGCGAACCCGCAGATGCAGCAGATGCAGAAGGTCATGCCGATCATCTTCGCCGTGATCTACATCGCCATCCCCGCCGGCGTGAACGTCTACTTCATCGTGTCGAGCCTGTTCCGCATCGGACAGCAGGAGTACATGTACCGGCGGGACCCGCACATCCGCGAGTCGTTGTCCCAGCTGAACGCCCGCGCGAAAGCCGCGCCGACCGTCGTTGCAACCGAGGGCCGGGAGCGGCCGAAGGGGTTCTTCGAGCGGTTGGTCACGCCTCAGGCGGCACTGCCGGCGGGCGGGGAGACCGCGAAGGCGCCGAGAGCGGCGGCACAGGGTTCCGACGGCCCGGCGACGCCGCCCGCGCCGCGGCCGACGGCTACGCCGCGAACGGTACCCACCGGCGGACGCGGCCCGGGTGGGTCCCCCCGCCGTCCCCAATCACGGTCGCGCAACAAGCGGCGGCGGAAGCCGCGCTAGGCGATGGAATGGATCGAGACGACCGGGAGGAGCGTGGCGGAGGCGGTCGACGCCGCGCTCGACGAGCTCGGGGTCGACGAGGACGACGCCGAGATCGTCATCGTCGCCGAGCCGAAATCGGGATTGTTCGGTCTCGGGCGGAGCGAGGCGCGCATCCGCGCCCGGGTTCGTCCGTCGAGCCCGCGCCCGAAGCGCTCCCAGCGGGACCGCTCGCGTTCGTCGCGGGGCGGCCGCCCGGGTGCGGAGCGGGCGGGACGGGAGCCCCGCCGTGGCGGTTCGCGCGCCCCCAAGGCTGCTGGCGCCGAACGCTCCGGCAGGGCGAAGTCCCCGGGCGGTCCGCCCGTGGCGAACGCGCGACGCGAACAGCCCGACCCGGCGGAGCCGGCCGCGAACCAGACCGGGGCGAAGCGGCCACGCCGCCGACGGGGTGGGCGTGGTCGAGGGAACGGGCGGAGCGGATCGGCCGCACGGCCGGAAGGTGTGGCTGAGGAGGAAGCGATGACCGTCGAAGAGCAGGTCGACCTGGTTGGAGCATTCGTGCGCGGAGTGGTCGAACGTTTCGGCTACGACGCGACGACAACGACGCGCGTCGAGGACGACCGCCTCTACGTCGACGTGGTCGGTGAGGACCTGGGGCTGCTTATCGGCCCGCACGGATCGACCCTTGACGCCCTGCAGGAGCTTGCCCGCACGGTCGTGCAGCGGCGGGGCGACGAGCGAGCGTTGCGCGTCGTCGTCGACGTCGCCGGATTCCGGGCCCGACGCGCCGTGGCGCTGGAGGCCTTCACGCGGCGGCGCGCGGGCGAGGTGCTCGACACGGGGGTCGCCGAGGCGCTGGAGCCGATGTCCGCCGCCGACCGGAAGATCGTGCACGACACCGTGGCCTCGATCGACGGACTGGAAACAGGTTCGGAAGGTGTCGAGCCGAAGCGCTACGTCGTCATCCGACCCGCCGCGGCGACGGCCCCGGAGACCGCACCGGACGAGGACTGACCGCGCCGAGGAAGGTCGCGGGGACGGGCGCGGCCGAGGGCGCAGGATCCGAGGTGACGGGCGCGATGGGTGGGTCGGTGTGGTCGCCCGACGCTGGGCTGCTCGCGGTGCTCGCTGCGGCGCAGGGGCGTGGGGCGATCGGCCCGGCCCCGCTCGCCGACCACGTCGGGCACGCGCTCGGTTTTCTCGTGGCCTGGCCCGATCTCGCCGGCGCGACCGCAATCCTCGATCTCGGCAGCGGGGGCGGACTGCCGGGCCTCGTCCTCGCGGCGCGGCTGCCTGAAACCCGGATTGTCCTGCTCGATGGGCGGATCGCACGCGCGAAGTTCCTGGAGGCGGTGGTCGACGAGCTCGGTTGGGCCCATCGGGTCGCGATTGTCGCGGAACGGGCCGAGGCCGCGGCCCACCGCGCCGATCTCCGGCGGGGATTCCCAGCGGTCGTCGCCCGCAGTTTCGGGCCACCCGCCGCGACGGCCGAGTGTGGGGCGGGCTTTCTCGCGCCGGGGGGAATCCTGGTCGTCTCGGGCCCGCCCGGAGGGGCGCGGGAGCGGTGGCCGGCGGCTCCCCTCGGTGAGCTGGGGCTGGAGCTCGTCGACGTGGTCGTGTCGCCGCGATCGTTCGTCGTGGTGAGAAGCGTCGCGCCCTGTCCGGAACGGTTCCCGCGGCGGGTCGGGGTCCCCGAGCACCGGCCGCTTTTCTAGGAGGTGGGGCCTCCCGTCCGGGCGGCGACGGGATGCGAAAGGCGTCGGCGTGACATGCCGGAGGAGTCAGAGCGCGATTCGACGGGGCGGTTCGAAACCGAGTTCGCGGCAGCGATCCCGGCGGCGGCTGCCGAGCCAGGGCCACATCCTGGCGAGCGCCGCGATCGCGAAGCGGCAGTTGAGGTTGCACCGGAACGTCGGGAGGCGTGCGGCACCATCTGCCCGTGCGCGGTAGGGCCCGAGGACCCGGGATTCGACGATCTCGGCGTAGCGCCGAACGATGTCCTCGTCGGTCAGGTTGAGGGCGAGCCGCAGGTCACGACCGCCGTTGATCGTGACGACGGCGCCCGCCATTTCGAAAATTCCGGCAGCCCACGCCCACTCGGCATCGGAAGCCACGGGAGGAATGTACCACAGCGGAACTTGTTTCCCGTGGAACGTCTCCATCGGGCAAGACTCGGGACCGCCGGACTCGTTGCGATCGCCGGACTCGACCCTTGACCCGTCGATGGCGGACGTGGAGGATAGGGGTCCGCATCCGAAGCCGGGCGGCGCCGATCGGCGCGTCCGACGGCGGATCCGGGCCTTCGACGGTGAAGATCGGCGAGCGCGCCAAGGTTCGAGCTCCGGATCGGCGGGGTGGCCGGCCGGAGACGGAAGGAGCTCGGCATCGCAAACGTACAGAGACCGGTGACCAGGCCCGTGACCAACTCCGCACGCGGACACCGCAAGGTGGCGCGTCTGTTCGCGGTCGCGAACCAGAAAGGTGGCGTCGGTAAGACGACGACGACCGTGAACCTCGGTGCCGCGCTGGCGGATCTCGGCTGGCGCGTCCTCATCGTCGACCTCGACCCCCAGGGGAACGCGACGACAGGACTCGGCATCGAAGCCCGGGACTTCGACAACTCGATCTACGACGTCCTCCTCCATGAGTTCCCGATGGAGGACTGCATCGAGCCGACGAACCTGAAGAACCTTTTCATTGTCCCGGCGACGATCGACCTCGCCGGCGCCGAGATCGAGCTCGTCGCGGCGATGAGCCGGGAGCTCCGGCTCCGCCGGGCGGTTGAGGCAGTGGTCGGCGACTTCAATTTCGTCTTCATTGATTGCCCGCCCTCGCTCGGGCTGCTCACCGTGAACGGTCTTGCTGCGGCGTCCGAGGTCCTCGTGCCCATCCAGTGCGAGTACTACGCGCTCGAGGGCCTCGGGCAGCTGCTCCACAGCGTCGATCTCGTCCGGGCCAACCTCAACCCGGGTCTCGACCTGTCGACGATCGTGCTCACGATGTATGACGGTCGCACGAAGCTTGCCGACCAGGTGGCGAAGGAGGTGCGGAGCCACTTCGGCGACAAGGTCTGCAAGGCGGTCATCCCGCGCTCGGTGCGGGTCTCGGAGGCCCCGTCGTACGGCGAGCCGGT
>Ga0116107_1000385_pt1 | contig 35861 bp, 30 predicted proteins | sample June2015DPH_6_10_FD_88969 | JGI IMG/M metagenome (GOLD analysis project Ga0116107, IMG submission 88969) | Peatland microbial communities from SPRUCE experiment site at the Marcell Experimental Forest, Minnesota, USA - June2015DPH_6_100 | ecosystem: Environmental > Terrestrial > Soil > Wetlands... | reverse complement strand
CCGCATCAAGCGTCTGCATTTCCCATTGAGCCTCCCATCCCCGAACCCGAGCTGGCGCAGATTGCCGAAGAATGCAGCCAGACCGAGCGCCGCGCCGCCGAGGCCGAGCGCGAACTGGTGGAGTGGAAGAAGGTGCGCTTCATGCAGGACCGCGTCGGCGAGGAATTTGCCGCGCTGGTGCTGAACCCGGCAAAGTACGGATTGTTCGTCGAGCTGACCGACCTCTTTGTCGAGGGGCTGATCCCCATCGATTCGCTGCGCGACGACCGCTATACCTGGCGCGAAAACACGCACGATATTATCGGCGAGCGCACCGGCCGCCGCTTCCGCGCCGGGGACCGGGTGCAGGTGATTCTGGACCGCATTCTGGCGACGGAGCGCAAGCTGCAGTTCTCGATTGTGGAAGAGGGCTTGCCGCTGTCCGGGAAAAAGGCCGCCAAGTCGCCTCCCCGACCGAAGAAGAGCAAGCGCAGGGACGCATCTATTCTGGCTTCCAGGAAAAGGAAGAACTTCGGCAAGAAGGGCAAGCGCCGTTGAAGCCGGATGGCACCAACGGCGCGGATAGTGCAGCTGCCAATCTGCGAGACTTGCCGGACGCCTTAGACTCCCGCCTGCTTTTCTGCGAAATCACCGATTATGGGCAGCTTGAAGCGCTTGCCTTGGAAGGCGTTGATCACAGGCAGTAGCCAGATGAGCAGCCAGGCCAGATCGATCACTAACCAGAGTATTCCAATCACTCCGTGTATATACCACGGAAGGATGAACGCTAGAATACCAAAAACAATCATGAGCACAATGTCGATTACGAATGCCGCGGCGGTCAGCAGAATCGACTGCCAGCAGTGGAAGCGTATCGACGCCTTCTGGTTGTAGGGCGCAACAACCAGAAAAATGATCGCCGGGATAAATGTGAAGTAGGCGAGGCCGCCTGCGACATCGTCGGTGAGGCCAGTTTGCGGAGTTTGTTCAGGCACGTTAGCTCCTTTGGGATTGGACCCCATTTGTGAGAGTAGATGTTTCACGCCCCAACCGGACTAGGCAAATCCCAAGGAAATCCGGACGACTCTGATGCAAAGGGCGCGGGCTTGAGACGAGATTAGGAAAAATGCCCACACCGGCGGTTGTCAAGCGGAATCTCCGCCGGGGAGCGCGGATGCTGTCTGGCGCTGTAAATATTCTGGCGGGTGATGCAAACACAAGAACGGCCTCCGATGGAGGCCGTTTCTGCGTTCGGCTGGGAGGGGAAGCCGGCTATCTGTTGGCTTGCTTCTCGGCCAAATCGCCGATGATGGGCAGCTTGATGCGCTTCCCGCCAAAGGCGCTGACAAAGACGATTATCCAGACGACGAAGATGACCAGGCCCACCAGTTGCAAGACCGTTAATGTCAGGAAGATGGTGGACGGAACCAGATTCTGCACCAGCCCGACAAGAATGTCGATCACCGCCCAGGCAATAAAAAAGAAGATCGACTGCCAGGCATGAAAGCGGACATACGAGCTGTTCTTGAAGGGCGCGACGATCAGAAAGACGATTGCCGGAATCAGGGTGATGTAGGCAATGCCGGCGGCGGCGTTGTCGGAGAGGCCGGAGGGATTCGAATCGGACATGGTGGCTCCTTTGGGGCTAGGCTGCTCGTTCGGGTCGTCAATGGGAGTACCCGCAAGAGCGCCAATGAGATTGTGCTCTGCCGCAAGTGAATCCGGCAGGTCAGAATTGCTCAAGTAATTGTGAATCGTTGTTGCGCACGTTTCCGACGCGGCTGCTGACCGGCCAGGCGCGCATTTGTTCTGCCGGGAAGGGGCGAAGCAGCTCCACGGGAGGCTTTGCCGGGTCGCCGGGTGCAAGCCAGCGGGCATAGTCGCCCGGCTCCAGGATCACCGGCATGCGGTTGTGGATGGGCTTCATCAATTCATTAGGGCTGGTGGTGAGGATGGTGAAGGTTTCCAGCGGCGGACCCTCAGCGGGTTGCCAGCTCTCCCAAAGCCCGGCAAATGCGCAGGGTTCGCCGCTCTTGAGGGCTATGGCGAAGGGCTGCTTCGTTTTGGCGTCAACCTGTTGCCACTCGTAGAAGGCATCGGCAGGCACCAGGCAGCGGCGCTTTTTCAAGGCCTCGCGGAAGGCGGGCTTGCGGGCTGCTTCCTCGGCGCGGGCGTTGAAGGTGGAGTAGCTCAGCTTGGCGTCCTTGGCCCAAAAGGGCACCAGCCCCCAGCGTTGCAAGGCAAATTCCCGGCGGCCGGAGCCGGGATTGAGCCGTACCACGGGCTGAACGCTCTGCGGAGCAATGTTGTAGCTGGATGCAAAAAAGGGAATCCCTTCCAGCCCCACGTCGAACCAGCCGGCGATTTCCTCGATTGTGGACTTGCGCATGAATCTGCAGCACATACCCGCACAGGATAATCCGGCGTGGGCACAAAGGCCAGCCGGAAGTCGACGCGCCAATCCAATACAATAGGGCAAGGAGCAGACTGATGGCACATATGGTGTTTTGCGTTCGCAACAAGAAGGAGATGGAAGGCCTGGATGAGCCTCCGTTTGACTCCGAGTTTGGCCAGAAGATTTTCAAGAACGTCTCCAAGGCGGCGTGGGGCGAGTGGGTCGACCGGCAGAAGATGCTGCTCAACGAGTACCGCTTGCAGCCCTGGACCCCGCAGGCACAGCAGTTTCTGGTCGAACAGATGGAGCAGTTCTTCTTTGGCGAGGGACTCGGTTTGCCCCAGGAGTACGTTCCGCCAGCGCAGTAAAGACAGTGATCAGTTGTCAGTGGCTAGTTACGGCTGAGCGGTTGTCTGGCTTTTCGGGATGACACCGTACGATTTCCTGTGAAGATTCCGTTCCGGTGCAAGCGCGCCAGCCCGGCCTCGTGTAAACTAAGGACGACCCCAAAAGCCGGCTCCCCTCAGAGCCGGCTCGATTGTGTCGGGACGTGGCTCAGCCTGGTAGAGCACTCGCTTGGGGTGCGAGGGGTCGGCAGTTCAAATCTGCCCGTCCCGACCATTCTTTGTTTTTGGCCCTTTTGAAGATCATGTCGAAGGGCTTTCTGTATGTAGGATAAAGACTTACAGCGTCAATCGAGCAGTTCAAAAGTACCTTTCTGAGTAATTCGGCTTGTTCAGTAGGTTTCCGCATAAAGTACAGAAAATACGCCTTTTGTGCGAGTTCTAAAATCCTTTGTACATTCAGTATTCGCTCATCGCTCTTGTCCTCGCCTAGCCCTGAAATCAGCGATTTGATCCTCATTCCTTCCGTTTGCCAATCGGCTTGATTGCGCTGCCAGAAGTCCTCAGTGATCTTGCCATCAAGTTTGTCCTTGTAGGCCGCATCCATGCGGTTGTAAAGTACCGCCAGTTCGCGTTCCAAGCGTGCACGCTCTTGCTCTGCCTGGTTCCGCATCTGCACGTGTACTTTCTGCAAGGATGCGCCGATGCTCTGCGCAACCTCTTCCGGGATGCACACATCCTGGAGCACGCGTCCTAATCTCTCTGCAATTTCCTGCTCACGGAAGCGTGGAAGCGCGCATTTGCCCCGGTATCCGCTGCAACGGTAGTACACATATTTGTTCTTCTTTAGCTCGGCTGTTACCGCGCAATTGTCGTGTGCGCACGTGAGCATCCCGCGAAAGGCCATGGCGTGTTTGCTGTACTTGGGCTTGTTGTGGCCGTGTAGAACCGATTGTGCCTGCGCGTACAGTTCGGGGCTGATAAAGCGAGGGTGTGTGCCCTGATATGTCCGTCCGGTCCACTCGAAACACCCGATATAAAACGGGTTCGTGAGAATCTGATGCAGGTTTGCTTTCGAGATGCGTATGCCTGTCACGTTCCATAGCTCTTTCGAGAGTGCCAAAAGGGAATACCGCCCCGAGGCGTACATCTCGAATACTCGCTTTGCAATGATGGATTTTTCAGGATGGATTTCGATGGTACGTGATGCCTTGTTGTTCCGATACCCGAAGGGCGCACGTCCGGGGTACATGCCCTGCTCGGCCTTTTCCCGCATCCCTTTAATCACTTCTTCTCGGAGATTGTCCGAGTAGTATTTCGACGATACAAGCTCGATACCATGCATGAATTTAGTTTGGGCACGTGCATCTTTCGAAAGCACGGAACCAGTTTTCACAAAATGAATCTCTAAATCGAGCTGGTTGAGCACAACCTCATCCTCGAAATTGCGAGATAAACGGTCGGTCTTTTCGACGAGAATTGTGCGGCAGGTTTTCGAGCGCCTGAGGAATTCGACCATTTTCCCGAATTCTTTCCTGCCGGTGCTCTTGGCAGATTCGATATCGATGAATTCACGCACAATCTCGAAACCGAACTTTTCCGCAAACGTGCGCAACAATTTCACCTGGGCGTCGATGGAATAGCCTTCCTGCTGCTGCTCGCGGCTGGATACACGTGCATAGATAACTGCTGTACTTGGTGTCATTTCGTGCCTTTCCTCGATTGATTCGTCTTCGCGGCTGTATTTTTTGCCTGTTTCGCCCAACGGGTAATCGCTGCCTTACGCGCAATTTCGGCGCGTCGCTCGGGTGTAACCACTTCCAACCGCCTTGCAGCCCCGATCTTCCCTTGCCGTTGGAAATACGCTCTGACATTCTCAGGCAAATTCATCGTGTTAACCATTATGCTCAGCCCCCTTGCACAGGTCAACTGGCGGTGAAATTAGGCCGAGAGTTGTTCGATAGTGGATTGCCGAAAGTTCTCAATAATCTGCTCGACAGTTGTTGGGGCTTCAGCTCCATCCGGGAAAAATCTCCCATACCGTTCAAGCGTTCTCGCCGCATTCCCTTTAGTCTGCTTGTTCAGCTTTTTCCGAAACTCTTGCATCCCCGATTGTTGCGCTTCAATGTGCATCCCTAATCCGGTGTAATATTCTAGCCCGTCGCATTCTTCGGGCAGTGGTAAGGTCGATTGTCCTGACGTAATGATTTCCAGAGAGCTGAATGGATTAAAATTCGGAGCGTTTTGCAGGAATCCAAATGTTGCAAGTTCTGGTGGAATGCGGCTTCCCCCGCATTGACGTTCTATTCGAGTGAGGATGTCGGTTTCCTTTTGCCCGAATTCCTTTTCAAATTCCAGGGGTTCGGCATCTTCACTCACCTTCCGTTGCATTCTGCGGAACTGGAATTGACGCTCTTTGGTCTTGTTGTAGACGCGAAAGACATTTGGCCTGCTGCCAGCGAGAATAGTCTCGACTTCTCCGTGCCCAACTAGGCCATAGAGAAGCTGGCCATATTCGTTCGCGGTTCGCTTGAACTTGAATCGGATATGAGACTTGAGCCATGGCACAGTGATATCACGTACATCTGCGGTCAGATCAATCCGCATAATGCCCAACTCATCTGGATTCACCTCAGCCACATCATCGATCAGGCTCACAAATTTGCTGTAGTGCTTCTTGTCAGCGTCCAACAACTCAAGCTTGGAATCTCTTGTGCCATGCTTGCATTGAATGTGCAGAATGGCGTCAATCCCAATTGGGCGAAGGTCTGCTTTGCCCGCGTAGTGTAAAGTCGGACGAACGCGAGACGAATAGGTTTCCGATGGTTCCCAGCGAATATAGGCCTCTACAGGAGCGCGCAGGCTGCTGCCGTAGGGAATTCGGAGGTCGAGCTTATCGATCATGACGCTCTTCGACCTCGTCACCATGACGTGAGTTGCAGGCTATTAGACAGAGCCTGCAACGCGGGGCGGCTCCGCCGCCCTGGTGGGCCTCTACCACCAATTGACCCCGACAGGGAAGCTTGAATGGGTTGCCAAGCACGCCAAGAATGGCCCTGGAAAGTGCTATAGCGGTCCTCTGAGGCGCTGGTGGGTCCGGCATGGACGATGGCAAGGCCTTATAGCATGAGAAGCTTTGCAGGCTGACTGGATTGGAGGTACATTCTTGACCTCGTAGGTGGACGTCGATGGTAGTTGGAAGAAGGGTAAACGGAAAGCCCGTTGGTCGAGGGAATTGGGAATCAGACAGGAGCGCCAAGTGTCCCCTGCTCCATCGTGCAGCAGTCTCGAAGGGCAGAATCAGGGTCTGGATTGACGGAGGGTTCCGCACCTCAATGCCCCCGTTTATGCGCATGAGGACCGCTACATACCGGGCATAATTCCTTCAATGCAAAACCGCGCTTGAGCCGCTGCTCGAAATAGCCATCCTTACGCCGCCATGTGCGCACAACCCGCCAAGGAATTCCCCGCTTCGTTACGGCAGCCAGTAAAGGGGCACCGCGACCGGCACGATGCGCCTTCACTCGTTGCGGTATGTTTGTGCTGAAACCCATGTAGTGCTGCGCGCCGTTGTAGCGGCGTGCGAAGTGGACTAGATAGACCGAACCAATAATGTGACCGTGACGCCGATGATTGTAAAAGCGCATTAGAATGGCACCCTTTCCGTGAGTACGATATAACGCCGCTTCCTCATGCCACGCGGCACACGGCTAATTAAGAACCCGCCGCGCTTCCGTGCTTTTGCTTCCGCCTTGTCCTTCGCACTATACGAACCGTGAAAAGTAAAGGCATAGCCATCTCCTGCTGGTCGTTTCTTGCGTTTCATGAATACACCTCGGATTTTCCAGAGTTGGAAGAAAGGAGTTCACGGTCCCACCTGTCCAAGGTCTCGAAGAACTGAATCAGGGCCTTGATGTGGGAATCTTCGAGGACGTAGGGAAGGGTTGAGTCAGATGAAGCAGATTGAGGAAGGGCGTCCGGCGCTTCGCGCCGGAACTGAGTGGCGGGGCTCTGCCCCGCGCCCCGGCCAGTTTTACACTGAGAGAGTCCCGCTACGCAGACTTCGGAGTCTGTTTCAGAAAGGAACTGAACTGGTGGGCGAGCCGCTGACTTTAGGCCAGCCGTCGATGGGGGTGTAGGCCGTCTCAGTGCCGGGACGGACTGGCGAACCGTTTTCCCGGATTTTGGTCGGACCGCACTCCGCTCGCCCATGTCTGCGCCTACCTCTTCGGGGCAATCGCAGATTAAGCCCGGTTTCACTCAATCAAAGAAATTAGCCAATACCCGTTTTATGAATTACCCGGCTGTGCGTTGGTGTATGGTTTCAATTAACTGGCGGTGTACCGTGAACGACCCCGATTTACCAGGATGCGATTTTCCTGAAAATCTATTGACAAGTTTTACGAAACCCAAACGAAAACCAGGACGGCCTAAGAAGATTTCCGATGATATGCTCCGGCGCAATTGGGGAGAAATATTATTCACGCTGGAACAAAACTGGGCTCTTGTCGGATGGGAGTTGCAACAGGCAGAGACGCCATCAGACCTTAGGGTGGCTCTACAGTGCATCCAGGGGATCAATTGCCGCTGCTTGGAACTCTTATGTCTTGAGTGTCGACGAGAAACAAACCTCCCCTTGCTCCAGGCAGTACGCAAGCGATTCCAAGAAGTTTCTAGCAGTCTTAGGGTTGCGCAGGCCGACTGGAGGAAGTGCAGGGAATCCGTCGAACTTGCACAATCGACACTCAGCATGACCCTTGATGCGCAAAAACGTGAAGAGTTGCGCTTCAACTGTCATGAAACTGAGGCCGCACTCGCACAAGCCAACAAAACTTTGAATCAGTTTCAAACCAGCTGGAGCCAACTAGAACGAGCGCTCAGGCTGCGAGAGGCCGAGTTTGCGCAAGATCAAATCCTGGATTTTATTAAAAGCGGAAGGTACGCCTCGACGCCAGTCACGTTTGCGAATGCTATGGCAGGGTTGCCCGTTATCACCTGGCGGCAGTCTTCTAGTCGCTGTGCTCGCTTTAAAGACGGAGCTTCTCGCGGACTGACTTACAAGCAGTTTTTGATCGTCAAGGAGGTTTTCAAGTATCCGACAGCCAGCGCGCAGGAAGCTGTCGAAAGGATGAAGGCGCACCTGCTCCATGCGAAGGGGAAGGAAGTTGAAATATTAAAGGCACTCGCGGAAAACTGGTATTATCTCCGGCGTGCGATTGATACAATTATCCAAACCGTACACTGCCCGGAAGAAGCACTCCCCTACCGCATCTTCGCTGAATACCAAAGACGCTCAGAATGTCAGAACTCATTGGACATTTTGCAGGCACAGAGAGAGGTTATAACGACGCCAGCATACCTAAGGAGCGGCGCATAATCGGCACTCTTGGCTAAGGAATGCTTGACTCGCGGGCCACAACACACCGCTAGTTGTTCCTAGTCAAGCCGCTGCAAGCCAGGGCCTGCTGGCTTCTAATATTTTGCATCCATGCCGATATTTGGTTGGTGAACACATAGAAGTTGAAAGAGTTGCCGTAGGCGCGAAAAACGCTTCCTACAAGCCGACTTTTGAGGACCTATCTGCCTTCAATGAGTGCTCCGGCGACTTAGCGGAAACTGAGAATGAGAAGCCTCGATGAGACTCCATCTGGCCGCCACTCAGGCCTTTCAGTCATGGAAGCGACAAGCACGGCGACCTGTTTTGGGAGCAGAGGTGTTGAAACCTGTTGGAGTGTGGTGTTGGCGATACAGTAAATCCCTCAAATGATCCATGAGACCAAAAGCTGTCCCTCGCCTAAATGCGATCCCGGGCTAAAACTGATCACCCGAAGATATCAGCTGAGTGTATCATACGTCAGCTTTATCTCGAGCCCTTCGATGAGAATGCGTAATTCAACTGTCTGATTCAGCAGTAGTTCGGAGTTTTGGCGATGCACAACTGGACGTAACCTCAACTAAGCAAAACAGATCGCGGTTGCCGTCAGCGACAATATTGGGCTTCGAATTAACAGAAATGCGGCCAACGGCATAACAGGCCTTAGCCTACGTATTCCAAGATCATCCCTCATTGCATTGCAACAGTAGTTAATATCTCAAGAATTATTACTCTAGGTTATTTGAACACTTGCGCGCGATGCGCAAGATAATTGTCTTGACAAAACATGAAGTTATGACACAATTCTATGTAAATAAATTGGATATATTTCTCTGCGTCGTTCTTAATTGCTGCCGAAGTGTAAATCGTGGCAGCATGGGCGTCGGAGGCAACGGATCGACTGCGCATCCCGCAGTTCGAGAATTGTTCAGCCATAAAGACAAAATGATCACACACGCTGAACAGTGGAAGGAGAGGTATGGCTCGAATTATCGGTATCTTTCTTCGTGTAGCTCTTGTTCTCATCGGACTTTCCACCCTGTTATCGGCACAGGATTTGCCGGACGTGGCGCAAGGACTTCAGCCTTACGTCTCCTACCACGGTGGCGAACTGGATCAGGTGAGTACGTTGAATGGAGGGCTAACAGTCAGAATCCCGCTGGTGTCGTATCCTCAAAAGGGTTCTTTGTCGCTCAGCTACTCCGTGATCTTCAATTCATTTGGATTTGAAGATCTTGCCCAATGCACTACCTCGCAAGGTGGCCCCATTGACGGGATACCACTTCGTTTTAACTGTTCGAACAACATTCAACCCGTCCCTATTGTATTCTCAAGTAACCCTCCCCCAAGCCCGCGGCTCGTCATGGATCAGCAGCTTCAAGGTGGGGGCTCAAGTTATATCAATCCTCAGTACTACAATACGATGTTCGGGGGTTTCTACGTCATCACTCCGGACAACGCAGAGCATCCGTTAGGACTCGCCGCGGATGGATACTACCGGTCAATCGATGGCGCCGGATACCGCTTTTCTCCATCCAGTACGCCTGCCTATCTGTCCAATTTAGGCAAACCTGAGGCTGCGTATTCAGGCGACACAACAATCACCATGACTCCAGCAGCGGGTACAATCGTAGATTCAAAGGGTATTACCTATACTGCAACCAGCATCGCCGATTTGGACAACAACACCATCAGTGTTCCATCTGGCGGATTTCCGGTAACCGATTCGACAGGGCGTACTATATCTGCGCCGGTTTCGACCTCGACCAGCCAGTGCCCTTCCATAGCGCAGGCTCAGAATCAACCGCTCTCGAGCGCCCTTCTCTGGCAGCCCCCCGGCTCCGGATCGGGATACATCTTCTGCTATGCCAGCGTCAGCATCCGCACGAATTTCCTCCCTACACATAACGCCTCCAACCGGGAATACGTTCACACCTGGAGCATGTTGCAGTCCATTGTTTTGCCCAACGGCACGTTCTGGGGGTTTATCTACGATTCGTCGAATGGTTCAACACCGGCGCTGGGCCAGTTGATGACGCTTATCTATCCCACAGGCGGGCAGGTCAGTTATACGTATGGCTACTTTGAGGGCTTTTGCAATTCACTGAGGGAAAGTGGGACTGTTCCGGCGTCGATCTTAACATTTCCAACTACTATCGCAACTCGCACCATGAAAGACGCGCAGGGTGATGTTCTTGGAACCTGGACATACGATTACCCGGCAAACATAGATTATATACATGGGACGATTGTATCTCCGACGGGCGATCTTACGGTCACGAAGTTCACCCCTGACAGCAGCTATGGGGTGGGCTGCAGTTATCTCAATGCAGGGCAGGATGAGTACCAGGGCAATCCCGCAACCTCAATGAACCCTCTGGTGATTCCCTCCTCGGTCAAACCATTGCGAAGCACTTCTGTATCCTATGAATGGCCTAACGGACCTGAAGGACCCCCTGGCTCCACAGCCCGTGAAATCCAAAGGACTACCGTGCTGAACGGGACCAGCACATCGTCCGTGCAGAAGTCGTACGCTCCGGGAATTCTCTTCTACACGCTGGAATGCAACGGGTTTGGGCAGAACTGCGCTGCGGCGGGAACTGGTTATTCAATTCCGATTGGCGGGCCAGTTTTAACCACATACACGGACTATTCCGGCACGGTCCTCAAAAAGGATGCGGTCACTTATCAGTGGCAGGCGAACTCCTCGTACTACACCGCTAATTTACTCGACATCCCATCGCAGACGCAGACCCTGAACGCATCTGGGACAGTCTATGCGCAGACGAATTACACGTACGATGAATCGTCCTATTCACCTGGCGGCGTACTGGGACACGCGACGACGGTTACTCAGTGGCTAAACACGGGCTCGAGTCCGGTGACTCATACCGGCTGGAATTCGAGTGGCGAGAAAGCATATATTATCGACGCGGACAACCACCTCAACAGCAGCAGCCACACCGCGGACTACCAGTACAACGCCTGCAATAGTTCGGTACTCACGGACACCTGGAACGCTCTGAACCAGCACGTTTCTGGCGGCTATGACTGCAACACCGGCCTGATCACGAGCTACACGGACGCGAACAGCAACACGACTCAAATTTCGTGGGATGCCATGCGGCGGATCACGGGGGTCACGTACCCGCAAATCACGCTCCCAGGCGGAACGGCCGCCAACCCCGTGACGACCTTTAACTACATCGACTCTCAGAACACCGTGACGAGGACTATCAGCGGAGCGCCCGACCCCGATCAGCTAACTACTGTCATCTTCGATGCCTTCGGTCGTGAGATTCACCGGTACATCACCGGTTCCCCGGGTGGCCAGATCTCGGTAGACACGACCTACGACGCGGATGGCCGAACTTACAGCGTCTCAAACCCGTATATCACCGCAGGGGAGCCAACCTCCGGCTTGACGGTCTACACCTACGATGCTCTAAACCGAAAGACGTTGCAGACCCAGCCTGACGGGAACACCCAGCAATGGTCCTATAACGGCAACGTCGTCGACCTGTACGACGAACTCCAGCACCACAAGCAGCAAACGACGGACGTGCTGGGACGCCTGACGAAGGTGATGGAGCCTAACCCCAGTTCCGGCGCGCTGGCGCTCGAAACCGATTACGGCTACGATCCGCTGGGAAATCTGCTCTCTGTCAATCAAAAGGGCAACGCCGGCGCGGGAGATACGCCCCGCACGCGTAGCTTTGTCTACGACTCGTTGTCGCGGCTCACCTCTTCGACCAATCCTGAAGCGGGGACAATTACCTACGCCTACGACGCCAACAGCAACCTCACGCAGAGGACCTCGCCGTTGCCGAATCCGGGCTCGGGAAGCGCTATTGTCGGCTATTGCTACGACAACCTGAACCGCGTGACCTACAAGTTCTACTCGGCCCCGAACTGCCCTGGCGGCAGCAATGCCGTGGCGGCGTATACCTACGACTCCTCTTCGGTCAACGGCGCAACGAACACCGTGGGACGGCTGACTTCCGCGACGGTGCTCAATGGCGGCAGCGTCCTTTCCCAGCGGCAGCCGTATGCCTACAACGCCGTGGGCCATCTCACCGGAGAGCTTCAGTGCCCGTACGGAACGTGCTCCACCCCGTATGCCTTCCAGTACCAGTACGATCTGGCCGGAGGCCTCTTGGTGGGCAACAACGGCCTGCCATCGAGCAATGCGCAGGCGCTCCAGTTCCAGTACGCCTGGGATGCGGCGGGGCGGCTCCAGTCGGCAGGCGGCGCGTTCCTGTCCACGAATCCGCCAGCCTGGCCCGGCGCGGCAACCAACGTCTTTCTCGCCAACCAGAGCGGGAGCTACGGCGCGTTTGGCCTGCTGTCGGCGCAGATTGGGGCCTCTGTGACGGAGACGCGCAGTTGGGACAAGCGCGGCCGTCCGCTCTCCGACACGGATACCGGGCCGGGCGGGGTGGTCTACAGCTACAGCATTCCCTCCTCGGGCGGGTACGCGGCCAACGGCGACCTGTTGAGCTACACTGATTCGGTGATGGGGCAGTGGAGCTTCAGCTACGACAAGCTGGACCGTCTGATGACAGGCACGCCCTCGTCAGGCCCCTATCAGGGCCAATACGGCTGCTGGAACTACGACTCGTTCGGCAACCGGACCATCAATGTCGTCAGCGCCGCCGCGTGCACGACGACGGCCACGGCCACGTATAACGCCAACAATCAGATCACATGGCTGCAGAACCTGGGTGCGCCGGGCTACTCGCCGGCGGGCAACGTGTCCAGCGACAGCCTGAACCAGTACCTCTACGACAACGAGAACCGGGTGTGCGCGGTGCGCAACCTGCTGACCTACGTGATGACCGGATATCTCTACGACGGCGGTGGCGCTCGGGTAGCCAAGGGCACGGTGGCCAATATGAACGCCTGCCCGGCAGTGCAGGGCTTCGCGTCGATCACGGCCCAGTACCTGCTCGACCCAGGCGGCGAGCAGGTGACGGAGCTGGACGGCTCCGGCAATTGGCAGCACACCAATTTCTTTGCCGCGGGCAGATTGCTGGCCACGTACGACACGCGCGGGCAGCACTTCCACTTCACCGACTGGCTGGGAACGCGGCGGGCGCAGGCGACAGCGGCGGGGGTTTCGGAGGAGCAGTGCCAGAGCCTTCCCTTCGGCGACGGGTTGAGTTGCTCGGGCCCGGGCGTGGACGCGACGGAACACCACTTCACGGGCAAAGAACGCGATACCGAATCAGGGAATGACTACTTCGGGGCGCGGTACTACTCGAGCACAGTGGGCCGGTTTATGACGCCGGACTGGAGCCTGAAGGCGGAGCCGGTGCCGTACGCCAGGCTGGATATTCCGCAGACGCTGAATCTGTATGCGTATGTGGGCAACAATCCGCTGACGCATACCGATGTGGATGGGCACCAGGAGGATCCCGAGCGCGACCCGCTGTTAGATCAAGATACCCAGGCTGTGGAACAGTCGAAGGCGGCCGCCAAAATAGCCGACAACAATGCGCAACAGGCCAAAGAGAATGCTCCGCCAGTTTTTGTCGACCCAAGCACCAAACCGGCAGCGCTAGCTACGTTCGGGATTCTGAACGGCAACAACAGTTGTTCCGCATTCATCGATGGTGCCAATCCAGGATCGGCGGCTGCAATGTTCTCTTCCGAAAGCATCTTTGTTACAGATATAAATGCGAATACTGGCAATCAAACATATAGCGGTGGCACCGGAGCGAACTCGATACAGGGAGCCGGATCTGATTCGCGTATTTGGATCAATAAGAATGGTCCCTTCTTCCGATCAATAGGAATCGTGAATTTCAAGATGATTAGCCTGTACGTCGGCAAATACGCCGGGGGCACGCTCAAAGCACAAGTCTTGATTATTCTCCACGAATTAGCGCACATTAAAGGAAAAATTCCGGCGGATGGGAGCGATCCAAGAAAAAGTGACAAAAATACAAACGAAATCCTCAAGTACTGCTCGCACCAAATTGATCAGCTGCAATAACAGCGTTGTGAGGTTCAGGTGGAGGAAGTGATGAAAACAAATTGCTCTTTGATTGCCGCTTTGATTGTAGTTGGCTTTACTTTGCTGTCCGACCCTGCCGCTGCCCAGGTAAGTGCATCGAGTGAGACGCTGAGTGGGCGTGTTGTTGTATGTGAGAACAATGTGCCCGCGCGTGGAACTCAGATTTGGATATTTGAGGCAAAGGGTCATGAGCAATATGCGGTGCAACAAAATAGTAACGGAGAGTTCAAAATCTCGCTCCCCGAAGGATACTATTTTGTCTTCATCGCGAATCTAGGAATGATTCCCTACGCCAAGGAGATACGGCTAGAACATGGGATCCCCTACAAGTTGGCGGTGTGTTTAAAGCCAGATTTTGAAATCATGCAGGATGCTCCGCCGAGATGAATCATAGAGCTGTCTCTCGCCAAAATTCCATCCGGGCGTAACGAAGGCTTGATTTTGAGTTCGCAGACAGTTCAGGAAGTGGTTTTTATTGGAGGAAGGGGAAGTTCGGTGACCTACTACGGCGGCGGCGCTCGTGTGGCCAAGGGCGTGGTGGCTAACATGAACGCCTGCCCCGCGGTGCAGGGCTTCACGTCGATCACCGCCCAGTACCTGCTCGACCAGTCCGGTGAGCAGGTGACGGAACTGGACGGCTCGGGCAATTGGCAACATACCAATTTCTTTGCAGCGGGCAGATTGCTGGCCACGTACGACACGCGCGGGCAGCACTTCCATTTCACTGACTGGCTGGGAACGCGGCGAGCGCAGACGACGGCGGCGGGGGTTTCAGAGGAGCAGTGCCAGAGCCTGCCCTTCGGCGACGGCCTGAATTGCTCGGGCTCGGGCGTGGACGCGACGGAGCACCACTTCACGGGCAAAGAACGCGATACCGAGTCCGGCAACGATTTCTTTCTGGCGCGCTACTACAACTCGACGACGGGGAGATTTCTGACGCCGGACTGGAGCCTGAAGGCGGAGCCGGTGCCGTACGCCAGGCTGGATATTCCGCAGACCCTCAACCTGTATGCCTACGTGGGCAACAATCCGCTGACACATACGGATGTGGATGGGCATCTCGCCATTTCACCAGAAGAGCCTGCAGCCATATGCGGCTATCCAGGTGACCCATGTATGACTCTCGCCGCCCAGCTGACGCAGGACATGGCCGAAAAAGATAAAGAGCGAGCTGCGGCCCAACAGCAGAAGAAGCCAAAGCCAAAGGCCCAACAGAAGAAAGCTCTGCCAAAGGTCGTAGTTGCGGCGGACCCCCCTGGGCCAACTACTGTGGGTGGACTGTATATGGGCCGCGAGGTCAGATACCGTGCTCACAAGGTCAACACGGACGGCACCCTTGGCGATCCTATTGATGGTGGACCCATCGGCCTGCGAGAAACGGTACTCAAGGCGACCCCCGGCACGAACCCGCATCCATGTACGCCTTCTTGTCCAGAGGAATGGCCATCTTTCACGGACTCGCAGGGTGCCAATAATGGGCAGTTTCTTGATGTCAGGCGGGTGTGGACATACAACGGACGACCGGTTGACGTTTGGGATCCGGTACAAAAGAGCCCCGCGTCAGCTGAAATCCTTCATGAAGAGTATGGTAATGATCCGAACAGGTATTTCATGATGACTTATGAACATCAATGAAGAGGAGAACAATCGCAATGCGCAAAACATTTCTATTACGATCGGTACTTATCACCGTGTTATTTCTCATCGTGTCGGCCACTTGTCGGGCAAACTGGATTTGTTGCGAGGGTGATGAATGGTTGAGGTGGGATGCACAGACACGTAGTGTTTACGTTCGCGCATATACATCGGGCTATGTCCATGGCTATTATGGCGGCTGCGGCAATGGCCTAGTAGCGTCCACACCTGAAATGAACGGACCTTATACAATGGAGGCCGCACAGCGGTGTTCCGATAGGTCGATGATCACGAGTCGAGATTCGTCCCATTTCGCCGACCGGATCACGGAGTTTTATCAAAAGTATCCGCAACAGAGGTTTTTGAGAATATCAGATATTCTCTTAGGTCTGTATGCGGGGAAGACGCTTGAAGAAATACATAACAGCTTTCCGAAGAAATGAAATGCAACGGCCCAACAGCAGAACGGGCCAATGTGACAGAGACGCGCAGCTGGGACAGGCGTGGCCGTCCGCTCTCCGACACGGATACCGGGCCGGGCGGGGTGGTCTACAGCTACAGCGTTCCCTCCACGGGCGGGTACGCGGCCAACGGCGACCTTCTGAGCTACACTGATTCGGTGATGGGGCAGTGGAGCTTCAGCTACGACAAGCTGGACCGGCTGATGACGGGCACGCCTTCGTCCGGCCCCTACCAGGGCCAATACGGTTGCTGGAACTACGACTCGTTCGGCAACCGGACCATCAATGTCGTCAGCGCCGCCGCGTGTACGACGACGGCCACGGCCACGTACAACGCCAACAACCAGATCACGTGGCTGCAGAACTTGGGAGCGCCGGGCTACCCGCCGGCCGGCAACGTGTCCAGCGACAGCCTGAACCAATACCTGTACGACAACGAGAACCGTGTGTGCGCGGTGCGCAACCTGCTGACCTACGTGATGACCGGCTATCTCTACGACGGCGGCGGCGCTCGGGTGGCCAAGGGCGCGGTGGCCAACCTCAACGCCTGCCCGGCGGTGCAGGGCTTCACGTCGATCACCGCACAGTACCTGCTGGGACTAGGCGGCGAGCAGGTGACGGAGCTGGACGGCTCCGGCAATTGGCAGCACACCAATCTCTTTGCCGCGGGCAGATTGTTGGCCACGTACGACACGCGCGGGCAGCACTTCCACTTCACCGACTGGCTGGGGACGCGACGGGCGCAGACGACGGCGGCGGGGGTTTCGGAGGAGCAGTGCCAGAGCCTGCCCTTCGGCGACGGATTGAGTTGCTCGGGCTCCGGCGTGGACGCGACAGAACACCACTTCACCGGCAAAGAACGCGATGCCGAATCAGGGAATGACTACTTCGGGGCGCGCTACTACTCGAGCACAGTGGGCCGGTTTATGACGCCGGACTGGAGCCTGAAGGCGGAGCCGGTGCCGTTCGCCAGGCTGGACATTCCGCAGACCCTGAACCTGTATGCCTACGTGGGCAACAATCCGCTGACGCATACCGATGTGGACGGGCACACGGGTACACCTCCAGATACTAGCGATCCGGCGTGCAACCCGACTGCAGGCGGTAAGTGCCCGAACCAAGTCGCCGCAGATAGGATCGAAGCTAATACCGAAGACGATGCGCGACAGGCTCTACAGCAGATCGGGCGAGACCCGACACTCCCAACCGCCGTCGAGGAACCTCCTCCTAGCTTAATTGAGAAAGTGCTCAAACCATCGCCGGAAATGGCGTTTATGGTTCTGACAGACGGCATTGGGGAACTAGTTGAAGCAGGCGCTGCACTATTTAAAACAGCCGAGTCAGGCGCTGCACTATTTGAAGCAGCCGAGTCAGGCGAAGCACTATCTAAAGCAGCTAAGATTGAGAAGCTTACAGCCGAAGCGAAAGAGCTGTATCCGAAATTGGCAGAGAAAGCAGACCAACTCCATCACGTAATTCCAAAGTATCTTGGAGGTGCGCGAGACGGTGCACTTGCAAAGATTCCAGCAGCTTACCATCAGTTGATAACAAATGAGTTTAGAGCCCTTGCTCCCTATGGAAAAGCGATACAGCGAACCGAAGAAGAAGTGATGCAGATTGTGCAGCAAGTTTATTCAAAGTTTCCACTTCCACATTTTTGATAGTATCGGAGCAATCTGGCTATCCGCCGAACTGAAAGGCAGCGAAGTGACTGAATATGTGAGTGTGAGGGCATCGGAAATCCTAGATCAGGGAGAGCTGGTGACATTTCTGAAGTCCCGTTTTCCTAATTCGACGAAGCCGATAGGCCAGATGATAGGTGAAGGAACTGAGACCGTTGAGACGCGTGTGCCAGTGAATTCTCGCGACTTTGATGAGATACGCGATTTCATCGTGAAAAGGAGAGAGCAAGGTCTGCACGGTTTTTCGGACTTCACGATCGGTTGGTATCTTCGGAAATACACAAAACAGGATTTACAAAACGCTGAAGTTCTCAGGCTCACAATTGCCTCACATTTCGAGCCGTGTGGGGAGGAATGCGGCACGATCTACGAGACTCTTTGCAATCACTGCAACTGGGGGCGACAGGCCTCAGACCTAATTCTTGATCTTCGCCGGGTGCCTCAGCACAAGGATATATCGGAGACCATTGCATGGGTGGAGTGGGTTGTTTCAGCGAAGTTCATTCAATCCTTCATGGAAAATGAATTGACCGGGGCTGATTTCCGACCGGTCTTCGATCTCAGAAACCCAACCAAGCCGTCCGCAGGCTGGTACCAACTGCGAGTCACCGGCGCAGCAGGCGGGTTGGCTCAAAACACAAAATTTGGCAAGGATCCATTTAGCCCAGGGCAATTAAGTTGGCAGTGTCCATTAGGACACTCGGTGGTGACGGAGTTCCTCTCGGAAGTGTATTTGCACAGGAATAGGTGGGACGGTTCCGATATTGCCGTAACCACTTCGCTCTTTGGGCAGGGACGGAATCTTCTTAGACCAGTCCCTCTCATTATCGTTTCCCAACGTATGTACCGAGCACTCGAAAGGGCTGGGATCAAGGGGCTTTCCTATGAATGTGTACATCTAGTGTGACGCCGCGATGCGTCGGGTTTAGGGAGGACTTACTACCCCAGAATGGTTATTTCGAGTAACCTTGAGTTTACCGGGGGGAACGTGTATAGAATCAGTCGACCAAGTGATAGACAGCAATAGTGTGGTCTACAGCTACAGCATTCCCTCCTCGGGCGGGTACGCGGCCAACGGCGACCTGCTTAGCTACACTGATTCGGTGATGGGGCAGTGGAGCTTCAGCTACGACAAGCTGGACCGTCTGATGACGGGCACGCCCTCGTCAGGCCCCTATCAGGGCCAATACGGCTGCTGGGGCTACGACTCGTTCGGCAACCGGACCATCAATGTCGTCAGCGCCGCCGCGTGCACCACGACGGCCACGGCCACCTACAACGCCAACAACCAGATCACGTGGCTGCAGACCCTGGGAGCGCCGGGCTACCCTTCGCTGCGGTGGCGTCAAGGCTTTGCGCTTCGCTCCGACCGCTGGTGCAGCGCTATCGCGGCCCTGAATCGTGTCCGGTAACCCCTTTTCGAGTTCCGCTCGGTTCACCGGCAAACCGGAAGTTGGCTCTCCACGACCAGATTCAGGTTTGGGCGTGTTCTTGAGCCTCAAAAGTTTCGGGGGTTGATCAGGAAAGTTCTAAAATCGTCCTCTAGCGCCGACCATTACATCTCTTCCTTAGCACAATACCCCCGAGCCTCGCTGGTATCGAACTGCTGGCCGCGAGCACCCCAACTCGCATTCGCTTGAGCGAATGCGGCGAATCAGGTCTGCGAGGGGGCCGGTCCATGAGACCGGCAATGCGGCAGTTCAAATCTGCCCGTCCCGACCATTACATCTCATCTCAAGTCTTTCTTTCCCTTAGGATATTCATGGCCGACCCACGAGCACCCCAACCTGCGCCGCAGCGCCAGCGAAGGCGCACCAGTCAAGCCTGCGAGGGGCGCGAGGATGAGCGCAGCGAAGCCGAACCTATCGGCAGTTCAAATCTGCCCGTCCCGAACAACCGCCTAAAACGCCTTGTAGACAATATCGGGGGCAGGCTGATTGAGCAGAATCACCATAACAAGAGCAACCAGACCCAAAGCTGTAGCATAGATCACGCGAGCATAGCGGCTGGTCAGTATTGGCCCCTCAGCGGTCTTGATCGATAGCATCGCAGCGCGTAACCATTCCCAAACTGCGAATACCACTGTCATAGACAGCCACGTTGCCAGCCAGACGCCAAGCCACCGCGCCACCCCAATCGAGGTGAAAAGTGTATCAATCTGCTTCCACTCAGCCCAGAACCAGAAGAGCGAGAAGGCAAACCAACTGAAAGTCAGGCCGCGGGCAAATGCAATATAGATAGGGTTTTTCGATAGCGCCTTGTAGCCTTGGCGCCCCAGTGAGCGTGTCAGCCCCAACTGCCAGATCTTATTGATCGCGACCCCTCCACCTTGCAGCACACCGAAGAAGATGAACTCCGAAGTGCGTCCATGCCAGACTCCAATCAAGAAGAACGTCACAAAGAAGCAGACGACTCCCAGCATTGGCTGCAATTTTAACGACGAAACGCGTCGCATCAGTGCTACGAGCAGTGGATTGTATACATAAGTCTTGAGCCATGTGGACAGAGTAATATGCCACCGGTTCCAGAAATCAAGGAACGAAGAGGCAGAGAAGGGACGATCAAAGTTCTCCGGCAGGCGCACGCGCATCAGCCGTGCCAGAGCAATCACAATGTCAATGTAGCCGGAGAAGTTCGCGTACAGAAAGAACGGATAGATAATTGCCAGTTGGAAGGCGGCCGAGAGTCGGAGCGAGATCGAAGCATAAGGGTGTGTAAGTTGCTCAAGCACGTCTATCTGCCGGGCATGTAGTAGCAGAGCCAGAACATTGACCTTGAAAAAGCCACGAATGATGCGCTCCAACTGCAAGCCGATGGTGCGCGGTCCCAGTACGATCGGCTCCTGCGCAAACTGGTCGCGAGCGAAATCGTCATAGCGTTGGATGGGGCCGGAAAGAAGCGTAGTGAAGTTCAACGTATAGAGCAGGTAAGCGCCAACTCCGATATGCCTCTTCTCGCGGCTATCTCCCGCCTCAATCAACAAGTGCAGCACGCGAAAGAAGATATAGGAAAGCCCCAGCGTGAAATAGGGATAGCGCAGGAAGCTGCCCTCTGGCAGAAATGTGTATTTCTTCAGCCATATGTATACCAAAACAACTGCCAGAATGCTCCATGCCATTGATATGAGCCAGCCTCGCTGAAGCAGGACAAGCGCGGCGTAACCTAACAGCAGAAAGCCAATTAAAGGCAGAAAAGCGATCGGGTTATGCGCCAGCAGACCCAGAAATACGATGCTTGCCACCATCAAGACAATCGAGCGCCAGACGAGCGAGCGGCTAAAATTCGAGACCATTGCTGCGGCCAGGCCGAAGAGCACAAACTGAAAAGACGCTGTGTCCATGGTTATTTTTCTTGCCTCTGCGCGGACTGCCGCTGTGCGCCTGTGCGAAGAGCGGGGATAACTCCATCGGTAAGTTTCCTGGCCAGCATATCCGCAATCATGGCGTGCCCGTCGCTATTGGGATGGGCATCTACAGGGAAAAAATACTGCTCAGCGTTGGGCAAGACGCGGAACTCCGGCAGAATGTCGATATACGTTCCTCCGTGGCTGATAATGATAGCGCGTAACTCATTGCCTAGTAGATAGGGGTCATAGCCATCAGGCCATTCACCCATGGAAATCATAGCTGCTTGAGCGCGGTTGGGCACTAATACGGCCACGATTTGCGCACCCCCGGCTTTGGCTTGCGATTCAATTTCCTCGTCATCCACCTTGAACCGCTGCAGGGCTTCCTGCCACCCGGCACTCGGCTGGGTTCGCAGGAAACCTGTTTTCTCATCATTCTTCAGGTAGGATTTCACATATAGACTTTGATTTTCATATAGAAAATGCTTGATGAGAACCAGGGATGCCAGATGTGGAGTATCCATTGCCAGGCAGTTTTTCCGGAAATCGTTGATTGCTCCAGTTGTCCGCCTTGTGGAGAGGATTGAATGCAAGCAACCTTCAAGGCTTGCTGGAACCTCTGCGCTGGCAATTGGCGGGGGGGCGCTAATCCCGCCAGGCGCCGGAATTGCGCCTCCAGACAAGATTGCAGACTCCTCGCCTATATCATGGGGCGTCAATATCCATAGAATCGTATCTGGTTTTGCCGCGAGAATAGTATCCATGTGCGGAGCGAATTCGTAGGGAACTTCTGAAAACATTCCCTCGTTGTAGAGCTGAACCTTCCTATCCGTGAGTCGTGAAAGTTCGTCGGGCAGCAGCGAGGGGAAAGCTTTCTCCACCGGAACTCCCTCTCCGATCGCAAAGGATGTGCCTAGCATCACGATCCTATAGGTGAACGGAAGCTTTGGACCGCAGTCCATTCCAGCTCGATGTCCGCAGCTATTCAGCCGGTATTCGGTGAGTGGAGAATCGTTCACGTTGCCCATGCACACGGCGTTCGGTACTCCCTGCGATCCGTTGTGCGGACTGCCCTTCCCCTTGACGCAGTCAAACATCTCATGACCTTGCACAGGATAAATCTGCCGTGCAATCAATTCCGTAAGGCCCGCGAGGAGGATGATCGTCATCAGGCCGAGCAAAGGCAGTAAAATCCAGTCTCTCCGCGGGAGTTTCGCTTCCACCATTTTCTCTGGGTCGCTGATATTCAACTGAGTCATCCGTGCAAGCTCTCCTTTTCATGGACGAATCCTAGCGAGACAACTTTCATCGGCGCGGCTTCCGGCTCCGCACCCGCAACCAGCAATTCCCAGTGCGTTAACCCTGACCCATCTTCCTCGATCTTGGTAAAGCCGAGTTTGGCATAATGATCGATTACTAGTATGTTGCGGTCGGTAGGCTTGTAGATGCCGATCAGCTTCTTGATGCCCGCTGCCCGCGCCTGTTGCAAGATCTCTCGGAGCACCATGTGTTCCACCTTGCGCCCCAGCACGCGGCAGCTCATCAGCCAGGTGTCAATCTCCCACACTCTAGCCCCGCCAGGCCGGCAGATGACCACGCTGATCATGCCATTGTCGCCGAAGATGTCATCCAGCCGGACCTGCAGGGTGAATACTTCTGGATCGTTCTCTGCCTCGGTCACTTCCGGATCGGTATAGCGACGCGTGGTTAAGTTGTACTGGTTGGATTTGTTGATCAGTTGCACAATGCGCGCTCTTCCCATAGCGTCAAAAGGCTGGAATGTAATCGTCATGTCGAGAGACGAAAGGTAGGCATCCACTCCTCCAACTTGCTTTTGCAGGCTGGCACGCTTGGCATTGTCCTGGTAAAAGTCTGCTCGTTTCAGATCCTCACTGGCAAATGCTATAGCCTCAAAGTACCCACCTGCCGCCAGCGTCCTCGCGTAGAAAGCTGGTTCCTCTGGTAGTTCAGGAACTGCCACTTGCGGAAGCAGCTTGCGCACCAATCCGCGTTCCGCCGGATTGTCGTCCAGAAACACCATGGCGTCCAGACCCAACGAAAGTTCCTCGGCAATAGCCTGAATGTTGGTTGCCTTATCGTTCCAGTTTGCCTGAAAAACAGCTATATGCTCAAGCTTCAGTAGCATTTCAGGGTGCTTTTCAAAGGGTTCACGTGCGACCTCATCGGTATTCTTCGACGACACAGCCAACACGATCCCGCGTTGTCGCAAGTCAAGCGCAAGACGCTGCACCGCCAGGTGCGCCTCACCCCGTGCGTCACCCTGGGCAATCTGGATGCCCTCCAAGCCATCGTCCCCAATCACTCCGCCCCACACCGTGTTATCGAGGTCCAGAATCAGCACCTTCTTGCTCTTGCCGCGAATGGCTGCTATTGTCCGGCCAACATGGTCGGCGTACAGCGGAATAAGTTCGTCGGAAAATGAAAACTTCGCCATATTCCACAATTGCGTGTTGTGCCAGTCGGCAAGGCCTACCGTTTCCGCAAGCCCGGCCACGTCCAGCAGTATGTCGCCTGAGCCGAGGACAAAATCGGCCAGCTCGCGGTTGATGTTTTCTAACAGGTTTCTCAGAGTTCCCGGTAACATACAGTCAAGGCTGCCGAATAGCGACTCAACCGGCGGGGCGAAGGTCTGGAAGATACAAATAGCATTGGAATTGGCTTTGATGCCGTTGCGAAGTGCCTGGAAGTAGCCGAGAGCTCCTTGCACTGTGGCGGAAGAGGCTTTGCTGTCACCCAGAGTGAGCTTCAAAGGCAAGGCGCGGTAGTCGAGTGCCAGTAGCACCGCGTCTGGCTTTGAGCTGTTGACCTTTGAGTCAGGAGTCAAGGCTTCCTGAGCCACCTGGTCGTAAGAGGGCTGAATGACTTCAAGTGAGACGCCATGGCGAGTGGCGGTAGCCACCAATGCAGGCACGATCATATCAATCGTAGAGTTACTGAGCACCGCCAGACGGAACGGTACAAGAGGCTCTAGCGACTTACCTTCTTTGCGTGCTCTGTCAATTGCCTTGGCGAGCTTTGTCAACTGGTTCAAGTCCAGCGCAGGCAACGCCAACGCTCTCAGTTCATGCCCCAGCTGTCCTGCCGAAGTTCCCAGCGCCTTCAGTCTGCCAGCAAAATCCTGCGGCGCTCGCGGTAGCCATTGCAATTCGGCATAAAGTGGATTCATAGGCGGTTTTTCCGTTCCTGTATTTCTGACACAAGATAAGAACCAGGCGGCTCGATTCCAAATGCTCTAAGTTCGTTGCTTGATGAGCTCCACCAGATCACCTACCGTTTTAAGGTTGCCAATTTCGGAGGTAGAAAACTTTACCTTGAATGCCTTTTCTACGGAAAGTATCAGGCGAATATGAGTGAGGCTATCCCATCCGTCAACGTCCTTGGCTGACAGATTGGGACTCACCGCAATTGAATCTTCATCAAAAACATCCCGGAATATTTCCGCCAGCCGGGCGTAAATCTGAGGTTCATCCATGCCCGTAACTTCCCCTTTCGACAATACAAAATCTATATTGCAGTTTATCAGCAAGGGGAATGTATGTCCCCTTCGGGAGAGGAGCCTCGAAAGTTCAGGGGCAGAGCATATAAGCTCTAAAATCGTCCTCTAGCGCCGACCATTATTTTCTTCCGCAGCACAATACCTCCACAACATCGGCTGGTATCGAACTGCCGGCCGCGAGCGCCCCAATCCGCATTCGCTTAAGCGAATGCGGCAAATCAGGCCTGCGAGGGATCGGCAGTTCAAATCTGCCCGTCCCGACCATTAAAATCAAACATTTACACAATAACCTCCGAAACAGACTCGGAATTTGTGGGGGAAATTGTGGTGACCCCAATGCAATTTTTACGCTTTTGGGGTCCCCACACTCTGCCTATTGGACAAACTGCCCTGCCATAGCGACCACCGATTTCACTGCTCGCCGCTTTGCTTCCAGCCGGACGTGGCTGTAATGCTCCAGCATCTTCCGGCTTAGATGTGGGCGTCCGCCCATAGAGTCTTTAGGTGAGCCTTTAGGTGAGCCATCAGGGGAGCCTTCATTGAAAAGGCTATCGGAACTTGTCCCCCCCTACCCCCCATGCTGCTGTGCAGAGAACGGACCGCGCAAAAAGCGTTTTCCACCAAAAAGGCGAAAATGGGCCGCCGTCTTGATGGACCTTGGCAATCGGCCTCTGACAGTTACACCACCGGGGCCAGAGCAACGGCCAAGAATCAGCAATAGTGCAAAGAACTCGCGATCATTCCGATTCAATGACGTGACGATGGAATCCGTTGGTGTGGATGATGTGGGCGTCGTGGTTCTGGTGATGAGCAGCCCGAGACCGAAGGATACAGCGCGGGGTTTTGAGATGTATCAGAGCCAGATCGCACACGTTTTATGGAAGTTCTATGGCTTCAATGCGAAGCTCTCACTCCATAGCAACAAATAGCGCGGGGCCGAGCTGCTCAAGCAAACTAATGCTGGAACTACCTACCAGCTAAGTGCGATGTGAGGGGGTAGGGGGTCATAATCTCTGCGTAAAAGGTGAACCTATACCGTGCTTCAAACACACTAGCGTCAATTGAGCCCATGCATATTTTACTTGTCACATTCTATTCTTCGATCCGTTCTCTTTGTTTCATTGGATTGTTGGTTGCTTGCGGCGACAGGTCCGCCCATATTGCAGAATGACTTGCCCAAGTTCTGGTTCCTGCTCGGGTCGATCTGGTTATCTGCAACGACTAATCACCATGCTAGATATAAATGGATAAAGATAATATAAGTACAGTGAACTGCGTGGCAAGCACATAGTCGGATCATTATGGATTCAAGAAATGCAGTCAAGCAATAACTGAAAGAGCAGATGTTTACGACTTACTTATGAATCACTCACGCAATGTTTATAACTATCTTCAGCACACACACGGATTCTTTACGGCCACAACGCTAATGTCTATGTAAGTCACACCACTCTCACAGACAGAGTGGATATAAGTGGCCAAGGGAAATATACACATAAAGGCGCAATGCTACTCAGCCTTTTCGAAAACACTGCGTTATCTTTGCGGCTCCTTTATGTCGCTTCGCATATTAGTAAAGTGAGGGACAATATCAGAAAACTAGTCATTCCTCAGTGAGAACAACAGCTACTTAACCTGGCGACGCCTGGCGTCGTGGAGAACAGACACCTATGAAGAACAATTTCAGGATGGTCATCTTATTGGGAGCTGCAATCTGCGGACTCAGCGTGCAGCTCGTGTGTAAAGCCCAAAGCACAACTCCAGACAACGCCACAACGCCACCGAGCGCGAACGCTGCTTCGAATCCTTCTGCCGCCGTCGCCGCGTCGCCCGATAGCGAAGCGATTATTAAAGAACTCACGGAGATGAAGGCGCGGATCGAGCAACTTGAATCCGAACTGAAGGCAGTCCGCGATGCCAACGCGCTGCGCACGGCAGTGGGGACCTCTGCGAGCGGCGGCTCAAGCAGTTTGGTGACGCCGAACGTGCAGGCCGCGGCAGCGCCTGCCCCAGCGGCGGCTCCCGCGCCACCCGAGATGAGAGCGGAGGTCACTACCAAAGAGGCGCCGTTCCCCGGCGACTGGACCTGGCTCAACAGCAACGGGCGCGTGGTGGACTTCCCGATGACTACCAAGTACTTCACGCCGGAGTTCCGCGCCGACGTGAATTACACCCTCGACTACAACCACCCGTCAGACGACACCCTGGGTGGATCGACGGAGACCTTCCGCTCTGATGAGATTCAGGTCGAGCAGTTGAGCTTCGGCGGCGACATTCGCATCGACAATGTCCGCGGAAGATTTCTAACCATGTACGGCATGTTCGCCACCACCACCCCGCGCAACGACGGCAGCGTCAATCGCGGCCAGTGGAATCTTGCCGACGCTTACAGGTACGTCTCCGAGGCGTGGGGCGGATATCACTGGAATGTAAACCACGGCCTCAACCTGGACGGTGGCATCTTCGTCTCCTACATCGGCCTGTTTAGCTACTACAACGCCGACAACTGGACCTATCAGCCCTCGTTCGTCTCCTCCAACACGCCGTGGTTCTTCAACGGCCTTCGTGTCCAGTGGTACCCAACTAAGAACCTGAAGATCGAGCCGTGGTTCATCAACGGCTGGCAGTCGTATGCCCGCTACAACGGCAAGCCGGGGTTGGGAGGACAGATTCTGTGGCGCCCCAAGCCTTACCTGGACTTCGTCTGGAATAATTACGGCCTGGGTGAAGACGCTGCCGGCTTCCCCGGACGCTCGCGCCTCCATGCCGACTATAGCGCGCAGGTCAAGGTGTATGACAAACCGAAGCAGTTCCTGGACAAGATTGCCTTCACGGTCACCGGCGACCTTGGCTGCGAATACGGCGGCGGACCCGCCTCATTCGCCAGCGCGAATGGCGCGCTGAACCCGCAGGGGCTCTCGCCGGAGACGGGCACCACCGACACCTACAACGGCGGCGTGAACTGCCACAACTCCAAGAACGGCAGGCCCAAGCAGATGTTTGCCGGCTGGATGATGTACAACCGCTATTGGTTTAAGAAGGACCGATATGCAATCACCCTGGGCGGCGGCCAGATGAACAACCCCGGCCGTTACCTGACACTGCTGCCGCCCATCGACGGCGCGACGGCTGTCACCGGCACCCCGTACTATACCGAGAACGGCGGTGATCGAGCTCAGATGCACGACGGCACCATCACATTCGATTACATGCCTAGCCAGTACATCACCTTCCGCGCGGAGACTGGCTACCGCTACTCCGACACGCCTTACTGGAGCGGCCGCGGCGGCATCACGCCTCCGGGCGGCAACAACGGCTCACCGGCGCAATATGCGTGCGCTAATGGCGCTCCCTCCGGCGCCGGCTACGTAAGCAGTTCATCGTTGTTCACGACTGGTCTCGCTCAGGCGATATCGAACTGCATCGGCGCGGGGAACAACAACTCAATGGGAGGGACCGGCGCCATCTGGTGGCCAGATCTGCGCACCAACCAGACTGTAAGCACGCTGGCGATCATGGTCAGATTCTAATCGTCCAGTTCCACAAGGCCGCGATTGGTAAATGCGGCCATATAGCTAACTGAGCGGGCCGCACTCACTACGTTTCTTTGTGAGACTCTTCATGCGGCCCTAACGCAAATCGACAAATACTCGGAGAATCATTCATGAAACTTGCAAACAGCAGTACCGGGATTGCTTGCAATTCCGGTGCTGCCTAAGGCCAGGAAACGCAATATGAGGTGCAAGAAGCCACATGAAAAACAAAGCTATTGGATTTGGTTTGCTTCTGATGGTTCTTGGCGCATCGCTGACCACCAGTGGCTGCAAGAGCGAAAAGGTGGATGCAGCCGCGGAAGCTCCGCCTCCCGCCAAGGTGGTTGAGGACTTCAATGCCACCTTGTTCTCTGTCGATCACCCGGAGAACTTTCCTCTGGCCGCCGCGGCGGAGCATCGAGCGCCGGCGAAGCTGGCAGTTACCGGCGTCGTGAACCCCGATATTGCGCGCATGGTCCCGGTGATCTCACTGGCCTCCGGTCGCATCGTGGGCATTTACGCTCGTCTGGGTGACACCGTCAAGAAAGGTCAACTGCTGCTCAAACTTCGCAGCGACGATATCTCCGGCGGATTTGCCAATTACCAGATGGCGGTGGCCGACGAGATACTTGCGCGCGCCCAGTATGAACGCGCCCAGGACCTCTTCAAACATGGCGCGATCGCCCTCAACGATCTGCAAGTTGCGCAGGATACAGAAGACAAGGCCAAGGTGGCCATGGATACCGCAGCCGAACATCTGCGTTTGTTGGGCAGCAATACTGATCACCCGTCGGGGATCGTGGACATTACAGCGCCGATCTCCGGTGTGATCACCGACCAGGAAGTGACCAACGCAGCGGGCGTGCAAAGCCTGGGGACGAGTCCCTTCACCATCTCCGATCTCTCCACCGTGTGGATCGTTTGCGATGTCTACGAGAACGATCTTCCCACCGTTCACGTCGGCGACCCAGCGGAGATCACGCTGAACGCATATCCGGGCCAGGTGCTCAAGGGAACAGTCAGCAATATCTTGTCGATACTTGATCCGAACCTCAGGACTGGTAAGGTCCGGATCGAAGTGCGGAATCCCGGCTTCATGAAGGTGGGCATGTTTGTTACCGCAACCTTCCGCGGGCAAAAGGAAGAGGTAAATACCGCAGTTCCCGCAACCGCCATTCTACATTTGCATGACCGTGACTGGGTCTATGTGCCCACACCGGACAAGAGATTCCGCAGAGTGATGGTCGCCGGGGGAGACGCATTGCCAAGCGGTCTACAGGAGATTAAATCAGGCATTCAGGTTGGACAGCAGGTGGTAACAAATCCGCTCGCGTTGCAAAACGAAATCGACAATAGGTAACCGCTGAAAAGGAGCGATAGGAAGATACGCCATGATTCGATTTCTTGTCGATTTTGCTCTGAACAATCGCGTAGTCGTGCTTGCGGTGGCGCTGCTCCTGGTCGCCTGGGGAGCAATATCGTTTCATAACTTGCCGGTTGAGGCCTACCCAGACATTGCGGATAACTATGTAACGGTGATTACTCAGTGGCCCGGACATGCGGCGGAGGAAGTGGAAAAGCAAGTTACGATCCCGGTGGAGATCCAGATGAACGGACTTCCGCATCTTTCCCACCTGCGCTCCGAGTCGCTCTTCGGCCTGTCGTTCGTGCTGCTGATCTTCGACGACCAGTCGGACAACGACTGGAACAGGCAAAAGGTAATGGAGCGGCTTGCGGGTGTCACTTTGCCGCCTGGTTTGCAGCCGCAAATGGGCACGGACTGGAGCACGGTAGGCCAGATTTTCTGGTATACCCTGCACAACACAAATCCGCAGTACGATCTGATGGATTTGAAGTCGATTCAGGACTGGACTCTCGAAAAACAATTCAAATCCGTCCCAAATATCGTCGACGTCTCCACCTTCGGTGGTACAACGCGCGAGTATCAGGTGCGCGTCGATCCGGACAAGCTCGTTTCGTACGGCCTTAGCATCGGCCAGGTCGAGCAACAGTTGACTAACAACAACATGAACGCCGGCGGCAGCTTTATTGAGGAGGGAACGCAACAGCTTAACGTTCGCTCCGTCGGATTCTACACCACTGTGCAGGACATCGAGAATACCGTCCTTACGACAAAAAGCGGTACGGCGCTGAGAGCCAAAGACATAGCGGAAGTGCAGCAGGGTCCAAAAATTCTGCTGGGCGCCATGGCACGGGCGGACCACAAACCAGACGGAATCATCATCGACAATCCCGAGGTTATCCAGGGCGTGGTGCTGCTGCGCAAGGGCGCAGACGCCGGACCCGCGCTGGAAGCAATCCATAAAAAAGTGAAGGAGCTCAACGATACCATCCTGCCGCAGGGCGTGAAGATCGTTCCCATGCTCGACCGCGCCGACCTGCTGCACTACACGCTCCATACGGTGCTTCATAATATGGGCGAAGGAATGATCCTGGTGACGATCATTCTCTTTCTCTTTCTCGGCAACGTCCGCGGAGCCTTCATCGTTGCGCTTACCATTCCATTTGCTTTGCTCTTCGCATCCATATTCCTCGATCTAAGCAAGATTCCGGCAAACCTGCTGTCTCTGGGCGCGCTGGACTTCGGAATGGTTGTAGATGGCGCTGTTGTGATGGTGGAAAACATCATGCGGCATATGTCGCTTCGTGGGAGGAACGGTTCATCAGTGGCCGTGGGCCGTATTACCATGAGCGTGAAGACGCCGGTGGAGACCATCCGAGACGCCTCTCACGAGGTTCAGCGCCCCGTATTTTTCGCTATCGCCATCATCATCACCGCCTATCTGCCGATTTTCACGCTGCAACTTGTAGAAGGCAGACTCTTCAAGCCGATGGCCTGGACGGTGGCCTTTGCGCTGCTTGGCGCCATGGTATTTTCCATTTTCATCGTACCGGTGCTAAGTGCCTTGCTTTTTCGGCATGGTGTTAAGGAGTGGCGCAACCCGGTCATGGAATTCCTGAAGGATCGTTACCGGAGCGGGCTACAGTGGGCCATTGAACATCGGCGGATTACTATCGGGAGCGGCATCGCGGCAATTGCAGTCAGCTTATTCCTTGCCTTTAGCGGAATTATCGGGTCTGAATTCCTGCCGCATCTCGACGAGGGCGCAATCTGGGCGCGTGGTTCTCTGGCGAATAGTACGAGCTTGACAGAAGGTAAGAGGTTCACGGATCAAGCACGCATCATCTTTGCGTCGTTTCCTGAAGTTAAAACTGTTGTGTCGCAAGCCGGCCGGCCCGACGATGGTACCGACACCGGCGGCTTCGGCAATACGGAATACTTTGTCGACTTGATACCGAAAGAGGAATGGAGGCCCGTCTTTCACCAGGACAAAGATAAACTAATCGCCGCTATGAACCGTGAGGTCTCCAAGCTGCCCGGCGCGTTCTGGAACTTCTCGCAGCCTATTGAAGACAATGTTGACGAAACGATAAGCGGGGTCAAAGGCGGCCTCGCGGTAAAGCTATTCGGGGACGATCTGAAAACCCTGGAGGAGAAGGGCGAGGAAATCACCACCGTTATGGCCACAGTGCCGGGAGTTCAGGATCTTGGGCTCTTCCGGGATATGGGCCAGCCAAATCTCAACTTCGTTGTCGATCGCAAGCAGGCGGCGCGCTACGGTATCAATGCTTCTGATATTCAAGACGCGATTACGACAGCAGTCGGCGGCAATGCGGTAACACAGTTGTTGCAAGGCGAAGCAACCTATGGCGTGGTAGTCCGGTACAAGGAGAAGTATCGCAATACACAGGAGGCGATCCAAAACATCCGCCTGCTGTCTCCTTCGGGAGAACGTGTTTCTCTCGCGCAACTAACGAAAGTCGAGGTTCGCGATGGCGCCTACGATATCTTCCGGGAAGGAAACTCCCGCTACGTGGGTATTCGCTACGAAGTGCGTGGCAGAGATTTGGGAACTACGGTCCGGGAAGCGATTGAAAAGGTAAACAAACATGTAACGGTGCCTCGTGGCTATCACCTTGATTGGGCGGGAGAATACGAGAGCGAGAAACGGGCGCAAGCTCGGCTGTTCCTCGTGGTTCCCATCACGATTTTCCTGATCTTCGTCCTTCTCTATTTCATGTTCCGTTCGGTAAAGTGGGCGTTGCTGATTATGGTGAACGTCGCCCTGGCGCCTTTCGGCGGCACGATGGCTCTTCTGCTTACCGGAACATTTTTTAGCGTGTCTTCAGGGGTTGGTTTCCTGGCTCTCTTCGGGGTCTCGGTCCAAACTGGTGTCATCATGCTGGAATATATCAACCAGTTGCGGGCGCGGGGCTATACCGTAGCGGGTGCGGCTGTCGAGGGTGCCGTCCTACGGCTTCGCCCCATCATGATGACGATGCTGGTGGCCACTCTGGGATTGCTTCCCGCCGCCATGTCGCACGCCATCGGCTCAGACTCACAGCGTCCGTTTGCCATCGTCATTGTGGGAGGACTGATTTTTGATCTTGTGATGAGCATCTTTCTGTTGCCCACGTTATATGTCTGGGTCGCGAGAGAAGGGGATATGCTCCCAAAACCGGAGGTAGCAAATGAAGCCATTTAAGCTATTATTTGCTTTCACGCGAAGCATCGTCAGTTGCGTCTTGTGCATTGCGCTCCTTGCGAGCTCCGCAAGCGCGCAACAAGCGCTTACATGGGACCAGGTAAAGGCAAGGTTCATGGCGGCAAACCCCACTATGAAAGCGGATGAAATCAACGTGCAGGAAATGAAAGCCGAGGAAATTACGGCGTTTCTCCGCCCCAATCCGCAATTCACATTTTCAACGGACGGAACTCAGATTGCTCGTCACCAAGGGGTCTGGCGGCCGCTGAGCGGCACTCAGTACCAACCCAATTTCAGCTATCTGCATGAACGTGAGCGCAAGCGGGAGTTGCGGTTGGAAAGCGCAAGAGAGGGCACGCAGATCGCAGGATCGCAGCACGAGGATCTCGAACGCAATATGATCTTCGATCTGCGGTCGCTGTTCATTCAGACGCTGCAGGCAAAGGCGGTTCTGGAACTTGCGCGGGCTGATCTTGAGTACTATGACAAGATCATTGAGATCAGCCGGGAACGGTTTAGGGTGGGCGCCATCGGGCAGATCGATCTGGATCGCATTGAACTATTGCGAGTGCAATACGAGTCGGAGATTCAGACCGCTATTGTGAACCTGCGCACCTCCAAGATTCAGTTGTTGCAACTTTTGGATGACCGAACCCCATTGGACAAATTCGATGTGAGCGGTCCGTTCGATTTTTCTGACCAGTTGCAGCCACAGGAGACTTTTCGTCAGATCGCTCTCGATAATCGTCCCGATTTGAGGGCGGCGCTTGAGTCAGCTCAACAAGCGGTTACCAACCATAAGCTTGCCAAAGCTAATGGTTCAACCGATCCTACATTTGGCGCCTGGTATACCTACAACCCATCGTTCAACAACCCGTACGACCAACATACGCTTGGTCTCAACGTGAGCATCCCGCTGCGAATCTTCGACCGTAATCAGGGCGAGAAAAAGCGCACGCTCCTCGACATCGACCGCAACCAGCACTTGACCGAGGCAGCGCGGGAACAAGTCTTCACTGATGTGGACTCGGCATATGAAGAAGTGCAGAGCAACATAGCGCTGTTGAAGCCATACCGCGACAAATACAAGGCTCAGGCAACGCGGGTGCGCGATACCGTGACTTATGCCTATCAGCGTGGTGGAGCGTCGTTGATGGATTTCCTGAATGCGCAAAGCGACTACCGCGTGGTGCAGTTGGCGTATCTGCAACTGGTAGGTGCATACCTGACATCCGCCAGCCAACTGAATTATGCCGTAGGACGTGAGGAGATTCAATGATCAACATGCCTGTTGTGAAGAACGCCAGGTGCGTCGTCTATTCGATTACTAATACAGAAAGGTCTGATCAATGAAGAGATATGAAGCTCGAGCTCGCATCGAAGAGTTTGGCATTCTTCCTTCTGTGCGTGTAAATTCACGGGAACTCGCACTATTTGCGGCAGAGACTGTTTACTCGGCAGGAATTCCCGTTGTTGAGATCACCTTGACTACGCCTGGCGCTCTGGAGGTGATCGACGATCTGGCAAAGCGCTACCCGGATATGGCAGTAGGCGCCGGCACTGTATTGGATGAGGAAGCTGCACGCCTGTGCGTCGACGCTGGAGCCAGATTCCTGACCAGTCCCGGATTTGTTCCGGAGGTGGCGGCCTATGCAAACACAGTCAATGTCGTAGTGCTTCCCGGAGCTTTGACGCCTACCGAAGTTATCGCGGCATGGAAGGCCGGTTCGGATCTTGTCAAGATCTTCCCTACAGGCCATATAGGAGGTATCCAGTACGTTCGCGCTCTGAAAGTGCCGCTTCCGCAAATCCCGTTGATTGCCTCAGGAGGCGTGAATCAGTTGACGGCGTTTGACTTTATTCAAGCCGGAGCAACTGCTATTGGTCTGGGTGGAGAACTGCTGCCCAAAGAGGCTTTGCACTTTCGCCAGGTAGATCGTATTCATGAGTTGGCGAACAGGTTCCTTGGCTTGGTGAGGGACGCGCGGGCGTTGCGAGAAACGTATTACTAACCCATCACTCCGATCACTTATTTGAATCGATGATATCGCAGAAAAAACAATTTATTCCTATCATTCTCTTCATGCGCTCCTCACGCATTGCGCATCATATTAAGTTACAGGAGGTTAGACACACATGATTCGTAGACTATTTGCACTCTCCGTTATTTCAATCGCACTTACAACTGCGGCCAGCGCGCAGGAAGCAGTCTCGCCTGCCGGGAGCCATTCACGTTACACACACAGACAGTTGAAGCAGATGATTCGCGACGCGCATACTCCGGAACAGTACAGTGCGATCGCGGATTACTATGCCGGCCTGCAACGGGAATACCTCCGTAAGGCTGAGAAAGAAAGGCAAGAGTGGGTACGGCGGAGCAAGGACGTCATCTGGACGGGAGCAAAAACCCCAAGACCCATGGACTCATCGCGCTATGCTTATCAATGCTATATGTCCGAGGCCACAAAGGCTGAATCCGCCGCCGCCAAGTATGGCCAATTGGCAGCGGCTCAATCATTTGCACCAGCCAGCTAGACCTATTAACGCGCAATAACGCGGCGCAAATAAGCAGTTATACCGATAAGCCCCCCTCAGGGCGAAGGAACGCAGGGAGCCGGTTCATCTGGAGCCGCTCCCCCCTTCCAATCACATATTTTATAGATGCATTCCTTACGTAATCTTCACGCATGCGTTGCTAGACTCTACTCAGCTTGCCTGGAAACGTGGGTGAGCTAGATACGAATCTAATGGAAAAGCCAATTGTCTTGAAATCGAAGCAACTCCCGCGAAGACTTCGGACTCTGGCACAGTGTCTGGCAGCTAGTGTGGTCCTCGCTCTACTGACCTACTTTGGGTTTGCTATACAGATTAACCTGTTGACCATCGGCCTCCTCTATTTGTTGATTGTCGTGGCCGTAGCGTCACTCTTCGGTTTCTGGCAGGCATCGCTGATTTCACTTCTGGCGGTAGCCTGTCTGGACTATTTCTTTTTACCGCCTATTTTTCAT
>Ga0116107_1000379_pt1 | contig 36140 bp, 30 predicted proteins | sample June2015DPH_6_10_FD_88969 | JGI IMG/M metagenome (GOLD analysis project Ga0116107, IMG submission 88969) | Peatland microbial communities from SPRUCE experiment site at the Marcell Experimental Forest, Minnesota, USA - June2015DPH_6_100 | ecosystem: Environmental > Terrestrial > Soil > Wetlands... | reverse complement strand
TCAGACAGATAAGGCTTCGAAAGATTCTAAAGCAGCTATGAGGCAGGAGATGGTTCCTGCTCCGCTGCGCTCCACCTCCGCGTCAGCCGTTCCGGCGCATCCTTCACCGTACAATTTTCCGGGAGTTCAATATCCGCGGATTGAAGCCGACTCGGGGGTCACGTTCCATTTCAACGCCCCCAACGCGCAGAAGGTGCAGGTCGCACTTGTCACTTCTGGGTCGAATTCGCTCCAGCCCCTTCCGTTTGATATGGTCAAAGGCGACGACGGCGTGTGGACCTACACGAGCGCACCGCAGAGTCCTGGGTATCACAACTACTGGATGCTCGTAGATGGCGCAGCCGTGCTGGATCCGGCCGCCAATGCATTCATCGGCTACGGCCACATGTGCAATGCCTTTGAAATCCCCGAGCCGGGCGTCGATTTCTATGATTTGAAAGACGTGCCGCACGGAAATGTGCTGATCAAGAATTACTTTGCCAAGACGGCCAATTCTTGGCGGCACATCTTCGTCTACACGCCGCCGGGATATGATACCAACACCTCCATCCGATACCCGGTGGTGTATCTGCAGCACGGCGGCGGCGAGGATGAGCGGGTCTGGATCGAAATGGGCCGGACTAACGTGATCCTCGACAACCTGCTCGCCCAAGGCAAAGTCAAGCCCATGATTGTGGTCATGGAAACCAGTGCCGTGGGTACACCGGGCGGCGTAGGCACAGGGGCCCCGGCTGGCACGGGCCGGGGCGCTGCGGGCGCCGGCCGCGGAGCCGGGTTTGGCGGATTCGGCGGTCCTGGAGGCGGGCCTTACGGGCAGTTGATGGTCAACGATTTGATTCCATGGATCGACAGCAACTTCCGCACGCTGGCCGACAAGGATCACCGGGCCATGGCGGGCCTTTCCATGGGCGGCATGCAGACCGCATCCGTCACTATGGTTAACCTCGACAAATTCTCGTACATCGGCCTGTTCAGCGGCGGCGCCGCCATGGGGTTTGGTCCGGGTGTCTCCGGCAAGGCGGTTCCGGGCGCCGCACCAGCGGCCGCACCTGCACCGTTCGACATCAAGACGATCTACAGCGGCGCCATGGCCGACCCTGCGGGATTCAACAAGAAGGTCAAGGTCCTCTTCATGAGTTTCGGCTCGGAACCGCCGTTGGAGAATCCCAAAGGCTTGAAGAAACACCAGGAACAGCTCATCGCCGCCGGGATCACGAACAGCTATGTATATATCTCTCCCGGCACCTCGCACGAATGGCAGACTTGGAGAAGGAGTCTGTATGTTTTTGCTCTTCTTCTGTTCAGGTAAAGCCCTTCCACCTTGGCCCAACGGAGCCTGCCAGACGGTCATTGATGACGGCGTGTCAAAGCGCCTCACACTTAAGAAAGGACCAAATGTCGTGCGCTGCGCGGTGGTCAACGGCGGCGGAGCCACCGATTTTTGCGCGCGCTTCCTCGACCGGAAGGATGCGCCGATGAAAAACTTCACTGTGAACCTGGGGGAGGCTGTGAAATAGGCTGTCGGGACGCTGTTCCTGGAAGATTCACCCAAGGCACCCGGAGATTGCGTTGTCGAGTCGTGAATTTTACGCTGCATAAGGACGAAGGCGACGGCTATCGCTATGAAAAAGGCGCGTATGCCACGATTCCGATCCGATAGAAGGAGTTGAGCGAAACCTTCACTATCGGTAAACGCACGGGCGAATTCGCCGGTATGCTCAAGGAGGGGACGTTCCACATTGTTTGGGTGTCCGCGAATCATGGTGTGGGAATCGCCTCGACCGGACAGCCGGATGTTGTCGTTCAGTACAAAGGTGATGTTGTAAAAATCTCCAGATCGCGTGCATCCCAGCGCTGACAGTGGCACAGTATGGTCATAGGCAATAACTATCCACATCAAGAAATGAAAGTGAGCTTGATATGATTTGCAGGATGAATATCCTCAGACAACTGGCCTCAATTGTCCGGATGTGAACCCTGTCACCTATCGAACCGGGCTCCATGGGTATAGTGCGCCCCGCCGCTGACTGAAAAGGAATATGAGAAGGGCATCCCGGGTTCGGGATGCCCTTCTCGTCTCCCTTTTTGCCTGTTGTGTTCCTTATCTATCGCAAAATTCTCGTTTGTTTAATTGACGCGCGGAGAATTTCGGGATGTTTTCTCGCCGACCCGCGTTATTCTGCGCTTGTCTGGAAAAACCAAACTGCTATAAAACAGCTGACATCAGCCTAGTGAGGTATAATGCCGCCACTTTTCGGAGGACATCCATCATGAGACGCTCAATTGCGCTGGCTTCCCTATTCGTCATTCTGACCGTCGCAGCAAATGCACAAACTCGAGTGGGAACTGCTGCCGGTACGTGCGACCGCGAATGCCTTCGCGGATTCATCACGCAATACCTGGATGCCATGATCAGCCACAATCCGAAGGCCATTCCAACTGCTCCCACCGCGCGCTTTACAGAAGACACGAAGACGCTGCCGCTGGGAGAAGGGTTGTGGAAAGGCGCATCGAAGGTCCGCTCCTATCGACAGGACTTCCTGGATGTCCGTGAAGGTGTGGCGGCATCCCATGTCGTTGTCGAGGAGAACGGGACACCCGTGATGCTGGCATTACGGCTGAAGATCGAGAACAAGAAGATTACAGAAGTCGAAACGATGGTCACACGGAGCAAGGCGGAAGGCGCAATCTTCGATATCGAAAAACTGACAACGCCGCATGCGGCTATGAACGTCGTGCCCGACGCATCACAGCGGATGTCGCGTGCCGAACTGCTCCGGATTGCGGGAATATATCCTGCCGGCCTGAAGGTGGGCGGCAATTTCGATACGGTCAATGCACCATTCGCTCCAGATGCCTATCGCATCGAGAATGGAGTCATCACCGCCGGCCCCGGCGCCAGGGCGGGCAGCGAGAACATTCGCACCCAACGCGTTATGGCACACCCCGACATCAGCTATCGGCTTGCAGCCGTGGATGAGGAATTGGGCGTCGTGCTGTTTCGTCTCGATTTCGGGAACACCAACAGCTACGGACCTGGAAACGCCCTGACGCTATTCGAGGCATTCAAGATCTACGGTGGGCAGATCCACGCGGTTGAGGCATTCATGGACATTATGCCGGAGAATACACCCTCCGGTTGGCCCAACTATGAGGTCAAGAAACCGAAGTAATCTTTAGATAAGGGATTTGGAAAACCGGTTCGGCTTATCCACCAGAGCAATGATTACGCTAGGAGCCAAAACCCTTGAAGCCAAACTGAAGTCTCTTGAAGGTTTGGAGGCGAAGGTCCAGATCCCGGAAGATCCCGAAGCCATCCAAAGACTGCAAAAAGCTTACGGCTACTACCTGGAACACATGATGGTGGAAGATATCGTCGAAGGACAACGGGCACTTAGTCCGGCTGGACGTTAGGATATAGTAATATTGATGCAACAATGCCAATTACGCAATAGCACCTAAGGAGGACATATGATTCGGGCAATTTCTGTGTTCATGCTGCTCTACTTTGCCATGCCCGTGTGGGCGGAACCTGTCCTGACAACCGCAGTAAAAGGATGCACCCGGGCAGGACTTCACGAAGCAACCAACAAATACTTGGACGCGCTGAAAAAGGGGGCTCCGTCTCTGATGCCTCTGCTTCCTCAGGCGAAGTACATCGAAAGAAGGAAGGAAATCCCGCTGGGACAGGGCCTCTGGCAAAAACCTTTCCCAATCGATTTCAGCCGCAGCATTTTCGACGTGGATATTTGTGAGTCTTTTACCGAGATCATTCAAGCGAACAGCGATCATCCGTGGGTAATCGGGACCCGTTTGAAAGTTGTCGACGGCAAGATTGCGGAGATCGAAAGCCTCGCGAGCGATCAGAGAGACTGGTTGTTCGATGCGAAAAGCTATTTGAAATATTCGTCAGCGGAGAAATGGGACATTATTCCTCCTAAAAAGCGCACTGACCGTAAGACTCTGATTAAGGTCGCGGATGATTACTTTGACATCTTCCAGGATTATTCTGCCTTCAACAAATTGCCATGGGGTATTCCCTGCGGCCGTATTGAAGGCGGGTATTATACTAATGCGGACAACCATCCCAATCCATCCTGCACCGAAGGAGTTCCCAAAGGAGGCGGAGTGCCCATGACAAACCGTCGCTATATCGTAGACGTAGACATGGGAACTGTCACAGGTCAGATAGACTTTGGAGGCGAGAAGGGATTGCCTGACGCTCACACCTTCCGCCTGGAAAACGGGAAGTTGCGCTTTGTGCACGTAATAACGCTATGCCCCAACGGCTGTCCCAAAGTTCCTCAACCGAAGCAATGATTGCGGCGTTGGGACGGGGATTCCGCAATAATCCCGCAACTGTGAATGCCGGCCGCGCAAACGTATGCTTCGTCCGTATACGAAATGAGCGCGATCGCCTGAATCCGGAAGGGTATGGATAAAAACGAAAGCGCCACAAATGCGCGCATTTATCGATACGGAAACAATCGGCAAAATGCGCTCAATTTGTGGCGCTCTGCTTTTTACCTGCTATGCGGGGGTCGACATGTCTGACGGCCCGATGATGTTGACTCCCATCCTCATCATTTCATCGCGGAGGGCCTTTTCATAAGTTCCGGCAATCATCACGTGATGGCAGCCTGCGAGACTTTGGAGCAACCGGTCGATATCCTTGAGTTTCACAGTCAGTTGATTCGAGCAGTATTTGCTCACCTTTGCATAGGAGGGCGGCGCATTTTCAAGGGGAGAACGGTCTGTATCCTTGACTCTCGATTGTGTCCTTCCCGGCCACAGGCATGAAAGAGGACGGCCCTTATTGCAATGAATTTTCCATTCAGACAAAAGCCGTCGCAAATGTCTCTCATTATTCATGCCTATTTAGCCCAGGAATCTATGCGGACGGATTTTTGCGGAGAACAGGGATAAAGCTGTTCCTTAAAGCTTGCGAATCTTCAAAAAACCAACGGATTCGCTGTGTGATCAGTGCTACCGGCGAGGCTTTTTTAGTGGAATAGCATGGAACCAAAATCGCCCAGGAATACCCGCCAGATAAGATAGTAGTGAGCTCCGGGGGTTTCATGCCAAGATGTGTTGAGGCCCGCTTTCTGTGCGATTTTGTACAACGCCTCAGAGCCGCTGCGCGCGAAATCGTTGGTGCCGGCCGCGACATAGTAATGCTTCACTCCAGCTTCCTTGAGCTTGGTCAGAGCGGCGAAGAACTCCGGAGTGTCCTGGCCGCCTGCGCTCCAAACGGCGATCCAACCGAATACTCCAGCGTTGTTGTTGGTTGCCTGGATGGTGTGCATCCCGCCCATCGAAAGGCCGGCGATGGCCCGGTTGTCCTTATTGGCGATGGTGCGGTAATTTTTATCGATGAATGGGACGACCTCGTTCACCAGGCTTTGTGGATAGGAACCTTCATATGGTCCGTACATTATTCCACGGCCGCCGCCGGCCGGAGTTTTTCCACCCGGAGTCGGCACCGTCGGGGGCGCGAAAGCAGCCGATGGACGGGGAATCGGCCCATAACCGTAGCCTTGCGCAACGATCTGGTTGGCATTGCCATTCGGCATTACGACAAGCATCGGCTTGACTTTGCCTGCAGCAATCAGGTTATCCATAATAACGTTAGCCCGGCCCAAGTTGATCCATTGATCTTCGTCGCCGCCGCCGCCGTGCAACAGGTAAAGAACCGGATATCGCGCGTTGCTCGTCATGTAGTCTGGCGGCGTATATACGTACATCCGGCGGCCCTTCTGCTTGAGAATTCCCGAAGGATACCAGACCGATTGCACGGCTCCGTGTGGGACGTCCGGCTTGAATTCCCATGAGTCGGAGAACGGTCCAGAGATCATCAGCCAGTTGTCGTATTTATTGCCGTCGCGAGAATACTCGCCATTGTTTGGATCCAACACCTTGACGCTATCCACGCTGAACGAATACCACCAGAGTTGTTCACCCAGCGGGCCTACCGTTGCCGACCAGATGCCTTGTTCGTCTTTTGTCATTTGTATGTCAGTCCCGATATCCCAGCTTCCGTTCAGAACCACGGCACCGGCCTTGGGCGCCAGCAGCCGAAAAGTTACCTTCTTGTCGGGGAGGATTTCCGGCGAGGTGATACGCGGACCCTGCTGTCCCCGGCCCGGCATTTGCTGTGAAAACAAGGCGCTTGCGCACATGAGAAATAAAGCCATGGCGCCAATGGCTAACTTTGATCCGTTCATGATTTTTGGCCTCCTGTTTTCTGATATGGAATCAGTCAGACTGCCTCCAACTGCCATTGAAACTGAATTCCTGATCGGATTTCGGCTGATAGTCGAAGGAAATTTCAAACAGGGGTAAGGTTCTCGAGGGTCCTTCCACGTATCAGATGTTTTTCCTTTATGAGCTGTGTGTCGCTTTTGCTCAAACTTACTTGGCAAACGTTATCCTCCCCGCAGTCTCCAGTGAAGCGTTCCGCGTAACAACGCCGTTCGGATCGAACACCGTCACCTTCATTGTCTTGAAGATATCCTTGCCGCGGTAGGGTCCTGCCACCTTCCAAACCAGACTCCGCGCCCTGTCATTCCACGTGAACGTCACCCGGCGCAGATTTCCGGTCTTGTAGGCTGTTGTGTTTCCGTCATCTTCAACCAGTGTGAACGTACTGCCGGCCCCCGGATATACCTGCACATCCAGCGGCCCACTAGGCAAGTCCCGGGTATGTTGTATGACCGGTCCCAGCGGCAGAATTGTGCCCGCCCGCACAAACGCCGGAATTTCATCCAAGGCCGCACTCACATCCGTGCTATGGCCTCCTTCATGCGTTTTGTTGCTGCCCAACGCATACCAGGTTCCCTTGGGGAAATACACGCTCCTCTGGTTTTTCTCAGTCAGAATCGGCGCCGCCATCAAGCCTTTTCCCATCAGCCACTGGCTGGTCAGGTTCGCGACCTGCGGATCATCCGGAAATTCCATTGCCAGTGGACGCATCAACGGCGTACCTTTTTCCCAAGCTTTGTGCGCCAGGCTGTAGTAATACGGCACCAGCCGGTACCGCAACTCCAGAGCCTTGCGTATCGCAGCCTCTGCCTGTTCCCCATACAACCACGGGAATCGCGGCTGCACTCTATTGCTCGAATGCGACCGCATCACCGGGAAGAACACCCCGGCCTCCATCCACCGCGTCAATAGCTCAGGAGTGTTCTGTCCCATGAATCCACCGATGTCGCATGAGCCGTAATACATGCCTGCCAGGCTCCAGTTCAGAAGCCGCGTCGGCGTGCCCTCCAGTGCCCGCCAGTTGCTGGCGATATCTCCCGTCCACGCTGCAGCGCCATACCGCTGCATTCCCGGCTGAAATGCACGGTTGATCGTCCACAGCCGCTTTTTCGGATCTACCTGCGACAGCGCCTGCGCCTCCGCCTGATTCCAATAGGTGTACGTTGTATATGTCTGCTCTCCCTCATCATTCCACCACCCATCAATACCCGCCTTCAGCAGGGGGACCAACTGATCGGCATACCAGTTGCGCACGTCCGGCACACTGAAATCCAAAAGGCGCTGCTCGGTCCCTCGTCCGGCAAAGGCCCCATTGTCCAGCCCTGCGGAAGCGTGGATCCATCCCTTCCCGCGCAATTGCGCCAATACATCGCTGTTTCCCAGGCGCGGCTTGCGGATGCCCACGGCCTGTACGCCTTGCGCATGAAGCGCTGCAATCTGCTTTTCCGGTTCCGGGAACAACGCCGGATTCCATGAAAAATCCCCGTAATTCGTTGTCCCTGCTGCCGGAACCGAGTAATCCGGCTGTGGCGTATACCACTCAAAATCGAAAATGAATGCGTCGACCGGCAGCTTGTGGTTGATAAACTGAGCCAGGGTGTCTTCAATGTACGCCCGATCCTGCCATCCCCACCGGCTCTGCATATACCCCATCGCCCAGCGCGGCGGCACCGGTGGTTTTCCCGTAAGCACTGCATAGTCGGCGCTGGCCTGTTCCAGCTGCGCGGCCGGCGTCACGTACAGATCCACAGAGCTGCCCGGCACCGTCCAAACGATCGGCCCGTTGTCGCCATTCCTTTGCCAACTCGCCGGTGCATTGTCATCTTCCCCAAGGACCAATACGCTATACCCCGCATTCGTCCAATAGTAAGGAACGCCCGTGATCCCATTTCCCACACGGCCTTGCCCACGCGTTTGCACAATGCCCCCGTTCATGTCTCCGCTTCCATAGATCACCTGCTCCGTGACCTTGCCTATCGGGCAGGTCACCTGAGGCTTGTCGGTACGCGAGTCGCTGCCCAGAGTGGCCCAGGGTGTTGCCGGAATCACTACCCGCCCCTGGCCATCCTTCAGCATCCACAAACCCGCCGTGCGATCGATCAGCAATTGGCCGGCGTCATTCCTGATTCCGCTCCAGGAGCCCTCTTTCACCACTTTTGGGATATCAGTCTTTTTTGTGGATTCTGCGGCAATAAACATGCTCGTCGGCGTGTGCGGCTTGTCGGCAAACGAAACGCTCAAGCGGAATGTGTGCGGATTTACTGTCACCAGGTCCACATGCGCCGTACGCGATGGCGTCGCTTGCGGAAATCCTATAGGCCCTGCGTACAAGCATGCCCAAATCAGTACCACCAGCCGCTTTGAATGAATCCGCAACATTGATTTGTCTCCTGTTATCTGCACGCTATGCGGCCCGCCTGCTGTTCGCTTCATTTCTCAAACCCCGCAGGGAATAGCAGCGACCGACTCCATAGCATCTATTTCGAAGATTCGATTCCCAATGCCTGCTGCATCTTTTCAAGCGGTACGCCCTTGGTTTCATGCACCATGAAGCGCACCCACAATAATTGTAGGAACATCATGAAGCAAAAGAAGGCGAAGATGGTCCCCGGTGCCATGCGCTCCGTCATGATCGGGAAAAACAGCGTCAGCAGCGCCGCGAAAATCCAATGCGTGGAGCTGCCGAGGGCTTGGCCCGCTGCACGGTTGCGATTGGGGAAAATCTCGCTGATAAAAACCCAAATTACCGCTCCCTGTCCCACAGCATGCGCGGCAATGAAAGCGAATATACAAAACGGTACAATGGTGAAATGCTGCGCGTAGAAGGCCCATGAACAAAGCCCGAGTGAAAGGATATAACCGAACGAGCCGATCATCAGCAGAGTTCTGCGTCCAAGACGATCGATAAGCCATAAACCGACAAATGTGAAAACAAGATTGGTAAACCCGATGCCGACCGATTGCATCATTGCGGCCTTGCTCTGCAACCCGGTCATCTCGAATATGCGAGGGGCGAAATAGAGCACGGCATTAATGCCGGAGAGTTGGTTAAAAAAGGCAATCAGAAAAGCCAACAGAATCGGTCGCATCAGCTTGCGGGTAAAGAGGCGGGCGCCTTCCTTATCCCGGTGAGCGGAAGCTTGAATCTCGTCAACCAGTGTTTGCAAATCCGCGTCATTCGTTTTGGGATTGATTCGCCGAAGCACCTGGAGGCCAGTTGCACGATCGCCCAAGCGTGTGATCAGCCAGCGTGGGCTTTCGACGAGAGCCATGGAAAAAAGGGTATAGAGCAAGGAGGGAAAAGCAGCTACTCCCAGCATCCAGCGCCAGGAGTTCTCTCCGATATTCGCGAGCAGCGCGTTGGAGGCGTAGGCTACGAGAATGCCAAAGACGATATTGAACTGGAACATTCCGGTCAGCCTTCCGCGTAATTTAGGCGGCGCTATTTCGGAAATGTATAGTGGAGCTACTACAGTCGAAACACCGATTCCGATACCACCCAAAAATCTGGCGAACATCAGGGAATACACCCCTGTTGCAAGCCCGGACCAAATCGAGCCAATTAAATAAAGAAAGCCGATCACTATCAATGTTCTTTTGCGTCCCCACCTCTCAGTCGGCCAACCGCCGGTTAGTGATCCGAGCACCGTGCCCCATAGAGTCATGCTGATGACAAAGCCATGAACAGTAGCACTAAGTCCCCACAGTGATTGAATCGACTGTTCGGCTCCTGAAATAACAACCGTATCGAATCCGAATAGGAATCCGCCCAAAGCAGCTACCAATGCACAGATCAGCAACATGAGATTCATAAGTGAGTCCTCAAGCCTCTAGATAGTTGACGAAAAATCTCCTGCGACTGCTTAAAGAAGAAGGAGGGAGGATTGTCCACTGCATACGCGTGGGCCTGGCAAGCTCTCCGTTCTAGCAGTGCTGCTCCTATCATCCTCCGCGACAGGCTTTGCTTTACTTGATATTTCCTATACTCGATATCACCTCGAGAAAGAATGCAATTGAGCCTGGGCAAAGCTCAGCGTCTCATCAGACAGCGGTGGAGTGGCCGACGGATGGGCCGCAACATCGGCACCCATTCGGTTTGCCAGCTCCATTGTTGTATGAATGTCCCAGCCGAGAGTAAACCCCAGTAGGATTCCAGCCGAACAAGCATCCCCGGCGCCTACTGGATGAGGCGTCCCTATGGTTGTAACGGGTGTACTCAAATCAAATTCTCCATTACGGCTTTTGTCTAATGAATCTATATTATGCAAATATATCTGCAATATCTTCCATTTTCATATCAGCCGTAAATGCGATACGAATAATGATAATACTTATCTTTAATAGAGGCGATGACCTGGGCATTCTCTACCACGCTGCCGCATATGACAAAATCAAATCGTAATGGCGTGTGACACAGAAATGTGACAGAATCGGCTGAAAGTCCGCAATAGATTTTCGTACTTGTCAAGGACGTTGCAGATGAAGAAACTAGTTGCTCTAATTTTCACGAGAGCATATGAGACCTCCGGCGACGCTTCGTTACAGAGAAAGGCAAAAATATGAAATGGCCCTCAATGATTTTAGTGACGATGACGGTTCTTGTGGGGCAGGCGAGTGCGCAGCAAAACGCTCCGCAGACTAACGCCATTGTTTTGAAAGAGCCCGTGTTCCAGACCGATGGGCCTTATAAAGTGCAAGAAATGATGGAGCCGTCGCTTGCCCGGCATACCGTGTATCGGCCTATCGATCTGAAGGCCGTTAAAGGGAAGCTGCCCGTTATGGCATTCGGTAATGGCGGATGCTCGATGATCGGCAATGCGTTTGAGACCTATCTGACGGAAATCGCCTCATACGGATTCCTGGTCATCGCAAGTGGTCCGATTCAGCCGGCGTTCCCGCCGGAGGGACGGCCGGGCGCAAACGGGACTACGCTGGGTCAGCCATCGGATGCCGTTGTTGGCAAGCTAAGCCCCGAACGCTCGAAGACCGGCTACCTCTTCGAGGCGGTCGACTGGGCCGTGGCGCAGAACAAAGATCCTAAAAGCCCGTACTACAGCAAGATTGCGGCGGACATGATTGCCGTATCCGGCCAATCGTGCGGCGGGCTGGAAGCGCTGGAAGCGGCGGCCGATCCGCGGGTGAAAACAGCCATCATCTTCAATAGCGGCATTATGCGCGGAATGCCGCCGGAATTCTCGATGAAGGGACCGGACGGCAAAACAGTCAGTGTCGTAGTACCGGGCACCGAGGAGACGTTGAAAAAGCTGTACACCCCGGTGATCTACCTGATCGGCGGCGAAAAGGACATTGCGTATAAGAACTCAGAAATTGATTATCAGCAAATCGAAGGCATTCCGCTATTCAACGCCAACCTGGGCAACGTAGGCCACAACGGGTCGCTGAGCAAGCCTTTCGGTGGAAAGATGGCGCAGGCGGCGCGACTGTGGCTGCAGTGGCAGTTAAAGGGAGATCAGGAAGCCGCCAAGGCGTTCGTGGGCCCGGACTGCACGCTCTGCAAGGATCCCGAATGGGTGGTGAAAAAGAAGAACATGAAGTAAAGAAAGCAGCTGGATTGGGCGTGAGGATGCTGCAGCCCAAGCGCGCAAGACATCATTGCGGGTTATCAGCAGATCATCGATCGCGCCCACCAGCACGGAATCAAGGTATTCATCGCAACATTGTTGCCTTATGAGGGCGCAGACTACTACACCGAAGACGGGGAAGCCATTCGCGCGGCGGTCAATCAGTGGATCCGGACCAGCGGCGCAGCCGACGGTTGCTTCGATTTTGATAAGGCAGTGCGCGATCCCAGCCATCCAACGCGTTTTCGAAATGGGTATCACTCCGGCGACAATCTGCACCCGAGCTCGATCGGCTACAAAGCGATGGCCGATGCCGTCGATCTCGCTATGCTGAGAGGAATCAATCCTGCAAAAGCCGTCAAGACTGTGAAAGAAGCAAAGAAATAGCTTTATAAGCATTTCTACCCTGAGGGACAAGAGAAAACCTGGAGGAATTAGCAAGGAAAGAGGGAAAAGTGCAGGCGGCCACCATGAGCAGAAGAATAATCTCGGATACCGATATTGCCGGAGAGATTCCAATAGAAACAGGCAAATCCAGATTAGGAGAATGCAGGCCCGAAGGGCCGCCAGTAAATAGGCCCGACCGTCAGGTCAGGATACAATATCAAAAGATATCAGCGTCGAAGACGCGGCACAAAATAGAACATATTTGTGCCGCGCCTTCGGCGCTCATTCCACTTGTCACTTTATCCCGGCCTGACGGCCGGGCCTATTCACTATTGGCCCTTCGGGCCTAATGCCCCCAATAGCAGGATTTTGCTCATGGTGACATAGCGCCTTCCAACTTCGGAATCCGGAATAATTGCTATATAGCAAATAATGCCATATGCTTGAAATTGAGAGGCCACGCCATGGCATGGACGGCCGACCTAAGTGGCTTACAGGCAGGTTTTGGATCGGAAGATTGAATTGATGGAGGTTTATTATGTCGGCTCCCATGAAAATGCCCCGTACTAGCCAGGTCGCCATATCGATCTCGAATGAGCGTTTCATGGTTCCGGGTCCCCGAGCAGCTGCGATCCTGGAACTGGTGCGTGAATATCAGGTTGAGGAAAATGTCCCTGCCGACGAGGTTCTCAGGGACGTCTACAAGAAGTATGGCAAAACCGGTTCCGTGATTCGCGGCTTCCGGGCGCGCGAGGACATGACGCAGATCGAACTGGCCAGGAAGCTGGACGTCACCCAGGGGGATCTCTCGAAGATGGAGAACGGCAAGCGTCCCGTCGGCAAGGAGATGGCCCGTCGGCTGGCGAAGGTGTTCAGTACGGATTACCGGGTGTTTATTTAGAGCCTCATTCGCAAGGTAAGGAAAAGCATTCACATTGTTGAATAAACGGACCTTCCAATTATGGCTGCGCGACCAAGGCCGCGTTCAGATCGTCGTCGGTTGTTTATTCGAGTTCATTTATTACTGTGACTAAAAGGATCGTCGGCGCTTCGCCGACGGTTTTCTCAACGACGGAGAAGATGTTCTTCGTCGCGAAGAAAATGTTTTCCGAGGCGGAAAAGATCTTCTCCACCTCGAAGAAGATGCTCTCCGTCGCGAAGACCATGGTCTCGATGACAAAGAAGATATCTTCGATGGTGGAGAAGATCTTCTAAATGCCGAAGACCACAGTCTCCAAAACGAAGAAGATGTTCTCAGCTATCGAAAAGATCTTTTCCGTGGCTGAAAAGATCTTTTCGACGACAAAGACCATGGTCAAAATCGGGCGTCGCGCTAACTTGCATGGAATCAATCGGATGGCTATCGTCTCCGACCATGGTCTCCGAAACGGAGAAGATGTTCTCAGCCTTCGAAAAGATCTTTTCGATCATTGAAAAGATCTTTTGACTGGCAAAGAAAATGGTCACCGTCACGGAAAAGATCTTTTCCATGACGAAGAGCGTGGTCGTCCCCGCGGAGAAGATCTTTTCGTTCGCAAATGCCATGGTCTCGCCGACCCAGACCATGGTATCCGTCACGCAGAAGATCTTGTCTGACGTCGAGACCATGGTCTCGGTCAAGAAGAAGGTTTTCTCGGCCATAAAGAAGATGTTCTCCGTCCCATCGAATAATAGATTCACAAGCCGGAAGTCATGGACCAGAAGCCGGAAACCGGAAGCTGCTTTTTCCCCGGCATCTGGCATCTGAATAAAGCTCCGCCATTACAAAGCTGGTTTCTTTTTGGAGCTCAGCCCGCTCGCATCATTAGTAATTTGGGAAATTCAGCATCAAATCCAGTTGACCGGCTACAACTACAACCGTATTTGTGCTTCAAAAATAATGTCAAGCATTTTTGCTGGATCCGTATCAGCTCTGGAAAAGCTTGGATCGTTTCGAAGCACGTTCAGCCCCGGAGAAATGGGCCAACCGTATCGCCCTAAATGCGGCGAGTACACTTCCCGCCATATCTATAGACGCATCTGACTTGTAAAAAATTGCGATTTCCCCTGGACATCCACCATCTGTTTTCCGACAGAGAGTGTGGTTGTCCGCATGTTCGCGCAGCCCGGCATCGCCAACATCATTCTTCTGGAGGGAATCAACGACATCGGTTGGCCTCGCATGAAGCCTCCTTCGCCTCGTCCAGGTGATCCTGCGCAGGGCGCCGGGTCGATGGAATCCCCATTTGCCAGGGAGTTGGTCAGCGCGCATGATATCATTACCGGTTATCAGCAGATCATCGATCGCGCCCACCAGCATGGAATCAAGGTATTCATCGCAACCATATTGCCCTATGAAGGCGCAGACTACTACACCGAAGACGGGGAAGCCATTCGCGCAGCGGTCAATCAGTGGATCCGGACCAGCAGCGCAGCCGACGGCCACTTTGATTTTGATAAAGCAGTGCGCGATCCCAGCCATCCAACGCGTTTTCGTAATGGGTATCACTCCGGCGACAATCTGCACCCGAGTACGATCGGCTACAAAGCGATGGCCGATACCGTCGATCTCGCTGTGCTGAGAGGAATCAAGCCTGTAAAAGCCGTCAAGACTGTGAAAGAAGCAAAGAAATAGATAAGCATTCCTATCCTGAGGGGCAAGAGAAACCCTGGAGGAATTAGCAAGACATCTGATATTGCCGTCGCCTATCCAAATTGGGACGGCAGGAAATGGCAATCTAATTTGGCGGGTACAGGAAATACGGAAGGATGATAAAATAGGGCATATCCATAGGATGAAGTAGAAGCCTGTGGTTGGCCCTCCTCGATTAAAGCCGACCAGCCACGCAGCACCAAGATATTTAGACAGAACTATCGAATTCTAGTTATGCATACAAACGACATGACCGATTCTTGGAATGAGTCTCAAATATTGCCTTTTCTCGAAGCCGAAGACCGATTCCGCGAACTCAGTGCATTTTTCGTCGCAAAGAGCGTAGATGAGCGCTTCGAGGCTTCAGAAGACAAAACGCTGAGACCCTACGTTCAGGCCGGTCTGGAACTCCTCCTTGATAAGTGCCATAGGACGGTGTCTGCTCTTTCCGGCTCACCGATCGAGCGCGTCTTCGCACGCTCAGTGATGCTAGCATTCCTGAAGAATGGACGTCCGCTAGTTTTTATGCCCGCTTTCCGCAACACCATCGCAGATATTGGCAAATATCGGCACCAGTTGAATCATCTCGATGAATTTACAGAGTGGTACGAACGACAACACGGATCCATTATTATCTCAGATCAGTATCTGGATGAACAGGTCGCGTCCGGAAAGATGCCGAGGGGTGAACGTCCGTGGATCGAGAAACTGCTCCTTCTCTACCACTATCTGCCGTGCCGAGACGCTTGGCATGTCAGCCTGCAGCCCAATTTTCCCGGGCTTCTTGGCCAGCGCGGAGTACGTCCGGATATGCTGTTCTGGAAACCAACCTTGCCGCATCGTCATATGCTTGTAGAATGCGACGGGTACGCATTTCACCAATCTCGAGATAGCTTCGAAGCTGACCGAAAGAGAGATCGTGCTCTCAAAGCGCGCGGTTATGATGTGTTTAGGTTCACCGGGCGGCAAATCAACATGGAGCCAGTTATGAGCGCCCACGAGTTGTTCGTGTTTCTCAATGACTGGAGTGATCGGGAGGACGCATAACTATTCGCTCCAGCGGACGGCGCAAACTGCGCGCCGCCGCTGAGCTCAAACGTTAGCCGTAGAAAAATTAATGGAGGCGCCTTTTATATATATTAAGCTTCCGAAGGTTGCTGAATTTTCCCTGCCGTTTGAAAAACATACTCATTTTAGGTATTGATGGCGGCATTTGAAATTACCAGGGCCATCACATTCATGGTATAAAATATCAACAGTTGCAGCTGAAATCGGGAGGTGTGCCTATGAGTATCGAGGAGCTTAAGGACGAGGCGCTTCGCCTGAGCAAAGAGAACCGCGCTTACATCGCCCGCGAATTGCTTGCCAGTTTGGACGACATGTCTGAATCGGAAATCGAGGAGCTATGGCTGCTGGAAGCAGTTCGTCGAGATGAGGAATTGGATAATGGCACAGCTCGATCTTATCCTGCAGATGAGGTATTCGCTCGCGCACGAGCTCGTCGAAAATGAGCCATAAAATTTCGATCCATGAAGCTGCCGAATCTGAGTTGAATGATGCGGCTGACTTCTATGATATCACCTGCGTGAATCTTGGCAGCGTTTTCATCGATGAAGTTCAGCGAACAATCAAAAAAATCTCCGAGTTTCCAGATGCAGCATCAGTCATTCGAGGGCAAGTCAGAAAGAAACTGATCGCCAAGTTCCCATACGCAGTGATCTATTCTGTTCACTTGGATGAAATCAGAATCTTAGCTGTCGCCCATCAAAAAAGGCGTCCCTTCTACTGGCGAAGTCGGCATTAGTCTGAATTAATTTGTGGCGCTCTGCTTTTTGCCTGCTATGCAGGGGACGACATGTCTGACGGCCCGATGATGCTGACTCCCATCCTCATCATTTCTTCGCGCAGGGCTTTTTCATAAGTTCCGGCAATCATCACGTGATGGCAGCCTGCGAGACTTTGGTGCAACCGCTCGATATCCTTGAGTTTCACCGCCAGTTGATTCGAGCAGTATTTGCGCACCTTTACATAGGAAGGCTTGCCCCGGAAAGAGTTCCAGCCATGCCGGCCAGCGTCGTTGCCTTAATAAAATCACGCCGGTCGACGCGGACCGGTTTCTGATCTTCTTTCTGCATCTGAACCTCCCGTTATCGAAACTGCCTGTTGCGTTCTTATCTATCGCATGATTTTCGTTTGGTTAATTGAGGCGCCGAGAATTTCGGGATGCTTCCTCGACGCCCCGAACCATTCTGCGCTTGCCTGGAAAAACAAAACCCAAAAAACGCTTACTTCGCCTGGCGCTTTTCGTTCTCTATAAACAAATCACAGACACCCCGCCGCAAGCCTTCTTTCACCACCGGGCCGGCATCGGTAAAATCCTGCTAACAGCACACCGTCTCTCATTTCCATGGATGCGTTTTGGTCGATTATCATGAAAGGGGCACCCGAGCGACCCAATCAAGCGGCTTGTGCCGGCCAAGCTTCAGATGTATTTCCACTGGCTTTCCCTCCGGCAAGTGCAGGTCGCAGTTAGCCGCGCCCGGCTGGGGCTTCGCCACCAAAACGCCGGCGGGTGCGGCAATCGCTTCGATGCCATACCGGGCGATCAATGCTATGTCTTGCTTTCTCACGGAGGTGATCGTTATGTCCACTGTCCGAGCTTCCATGTCCCAGGCCAGTTTGTCGATTCTCGCGAAGGTACGGGCAAGCATCCCGTTAATCGATCCCTTTACCAGCAAGGGAGGAAGTGCGGGAAGCACCTCAATCACACCGGGGCGCGAGTATGCCAGCATTTCCATCATGATCGTTTGAATCCCGCCCTGTGCATCCGGCATGGGAAAGGCGTAAGGGTCGTGAGAACACCTGAGCGTCGTGCCGACATAGCCTTGCTCAATCAGTTGCCGCAGCTCGGTGTCCACCATGAAGCTGTCTTTGAGCCGCGCCCCAACCAAAGCGCGATGGCAGCGGCCATGAGCCGCCAGCCTCTCCGGCACGCGCCTCCGGTCGGCCATCATCGCGGCTCGAGCAAGTTGCGGCGTGCGGTCCGGATCAATTTCGTCGCCCGGCCAGGCTCCGTAGAGATGAGAGATATGCCGATGGCTGTAACGCTCTTGCAGTGTGGGCCAAGCCCATTCCTTCATGGTGCCGTCCGGTTCGAGCAGGTAGGGCGGCATCTTCGCCAGCATCGCCTTCCATTTCGGCACGCTGTCGGCATCGGTGCCCAGCAGCTCCGAAGCCTGGATCAAATTGGCCAGCACTTCCCGGCAAACCGCAATGTCCATGCTGGCGTTGATCACCAACATGCGCGAAGGGTCCAAGTTCCCGGGATTGTTTTCCGGCGAGAAGGATGGAACGAAGATGTAATTCCCATCTTTGTCCGTGACCGTCAGGAAATCCTCGTAGAAGAGCGCCAGCTCTTTCAGGGCCGGCACCACACGCTTGCGGAGGAATTCCAGGTCCCCGGTTACCAGATAGTGGTCCCAGAACGGGCGACAACACCAGCCTCCGGCGGAAATCCAGTAGGGATGCGGCCACATCTCCCCGGTCGAACCGGCGCTGGACCAATGGAACACGACGCCCATCCCTTTGTCCGGCCAGAGGGAATAATGTGTGCCGCGCATCCCGAAGATGTTCTTTGCGTTAACTCGGAAGTCCGGGGCTAAGCTCTCCATCCAATTGAAGTAGGCATCCATGCCTTCCCGCAGATCGTCCTGCGGACCGGGCGATATTTGCAAGTTGATATTGGCATTGACCTCGGCCGACATGCTGGGATACTTGCCGCTCGTGAGGATGAACCAATGGCGCCCCATTTCAAAGATCTTCTCCAGCAAGGCGGGCGAATAGTCCGGCCTCGACCTCTGATTGGCCAAAAGTTCCTCAGAAGACATGCCATATTGGGAGGCGCCGCCGAAATCCACGGTAACGCGGTTGAGGGCCTCCGACTGGACCTTGCGGTGCCGCTCCAGCAGTGCCGGATAGTCCGGCGTGAGCCGTTCCACCGCCAGCCGCAGAGCTTCCACCTTGTCCTCGCCGTAGTCGGCGAACCATTCGATGCGAGTGAGAAGCATCACGGACGACGCATTCTCAATGACCAGAGTGCTCCCCTCCATCCGGGCCGAGCCGCCGTTGCGAACGACGCGGGTCACCCCGGCGTAGCCGCTGTTGTCCACAGAGGGATCCAAACGGCACTTGTAAATCAGCCGCTGTTCGTTGAAGTCTTGCTGAACGTCGCTTTGTCCACTATTCGCCCCGAACATCCCTCCTCCGGACCTCTGCAGCGCGATTCGGACATTCACCGACTGTCCTTTTGGAGCGGTGAACAACTGAACCACAACATTATCGGGCCGGGAGGTGAAGGTCTGACGAAGCCATTCGCCGCGCTCATCGCTCCAGTGAACCTTTACCTCGCTGCACTCGAAATCGACGGTGCGGAGATAGTCCTTGACCGATGCAGTTTTCGGAAAATCAAGGCGCATCGAGAATGCCGGAATTGTGGGGTGCGGATATGTGTTCCGCTTTATGGGGCCCTCCTCCATTTTCTGGAAGGCAAATTCCACGGCTTCGCGGTATTTCCCGTCCAGCACCATTTGCCGCACCTGCGGGAATATATCCGCGACCTTGGGAGCCTCGAAGGGCCTCTTATACGGCATCATCAGGCTTTCGTGGTGGAAAAGGATCTGCTCCGAGCACGGATCGCACGTCATCTCAATATTCATCGCCCCATTGCCGGAGGTGAGCCCCTCGCTGAGTGTCGCGCCAGGCGCGATACTGCAAAAGCCCCGCCGCGGCACAATCTTCCGCTTGATCCGTTCCGCCAGCGGCATCGGCGAGATCTGCACGCCAGCCGGCCGAGACGATTCTGCGAATGCCGGCGGCCCAGGCAAGAATTCATCTCGCTGCACACGTCGAAGATAGTCGGCGGAAGGGCCGGAAATCTGGGATGGCTTTTGGGGACTGCTTTCGCTGGCCATGAGCGGCGGGACCAACTTTGGAGAACTCGCCAGGCCGACAGCGACCGTGCCTTTCTTAAGAAAATCTCTGCGCCTCATAATTCCCTCCTCAGGATCGCAGTCAAAGTCCGTGAAATATTCCTGCTCTTTGCAGATGGCGCGATAGGTTTCCCAGATTTCCAGCTTGACATATCATATATCCTATTTCATGGGGTTTTCACTTTCCTGTGACCGGGTTCTTATAGTGGTAGGGTGGGATGAAAACGTCCGGAAACGTCTTGTAATCAACACTGGGTGGCTGATCTGGAGGGAATCCCTTGATTGGAGCCGGAGGGGCGTTGCCGCCCTTATCCCAGCCTTTATCGTAGTCGATGTAATAGGTCACAAAGAAGTGCAGTGACTTGAATTTCCACACGCCGTTCTCTTTGACGTATTCGTTTTCATAGGTCCCTTCACCCCACTGCGCAGACTTATTCAGTACACCGGCCTGGATGACCGCTCGCCAGCGAGCCTTGGCGGAATTCCCATCCGGTTCGACCGTGATCACTGGTTGCAGCTGCATATGATTGAATACCTGCCCGTACTGAAATCTTGGAAGGTGATGCAGATAAGCGCGAACGCGGTCCTGTCCTATGTATACGCCGCGTCCGGCAATCTCGAGCCTGCCATCCTTGGCAAACAGGTCTGCTGCCTGATCCCATTGGCATTTGTCGACATAGTAGCCGTAGGCATCTTCGAGATTGGACAAGGCAACGAAATCCTCAGCCCTGCCGACCCTGCGTTCGAGTTCTTCGACCTGCGCTTGCAGCTTCTTCAACTGCGCACCAAGATCCTTGTCGGCCGGACTCGAGAAACCTTGCTTACAGTTTCCGAAGCTCACGCAGCAAAGCACAATTGTCAGTAAAGAGCGGAACAATCGATTCCTCATATGGACATGACCTCCTGAGTTTCCGGGCAAGGCCGAAATTGTCAGCCTGATGACAGGAATACCTCTGTTTCGGCATTTCACGATCACGATTCTTTTATCTCCGCGTCACAGGGTTTTTGTAGTGGAAGGGAGCTGCAAAGGTCGCGGGGTACGGTTCATAAAAAACCGTCGGCGGGCGATCCGGAGGTAAGCTTTTTTCCGGACGAGCGCTCGGCAGCGCACTCTTGCCCCACCCGTCCGCGTAGGGAGTGCAGAACCTGGAGTAGGCGTGCAGAGTTTTAATTTTCCAGATCGTGCCCTCCTTGACGTATTCGTTTTCATAGATACCTCCACTCCAGGTCGCTGATTTCTTATATTCACCGAGTTCAGCAAGGAATCGCCAACGCCCCTTGGCGGTTTTGCCGTCGGAAGCCATATCGATTATGGGTTGCAGTTGAATGTGGTTGAATAGCTTCCCTCGCGTCAGACCGTCCGGCGAAAGCCGGATAAGATACTCGATCACCCTCGACTTGCCGACAAACACACCCTGTCCGCCGATTTCGAGAGTGCCGTCATCAGCAAAGAGATCGGCCGCTTCTTTCCAAAGCTGCTTGTCAATGTAGAATCCGTAGATCCGTTGCAGGTTCTCGATAGCGTTCTCGTCTTCAAGCCGTTGCATTTTATCGCTGACCCGCGCGAAAGCAGCCTGCTCTTCTCCTGGTATCGGCAATGCTCCGCTTTCAGGCTTTGCTGCCGCTCTCTGATCTGTTACCGGATTCTTGTAGTGGAACGGCGGAATATAGATTTCCGGGAAGCTTTCATAGATTTCGCTGGGCGGCCGGTCGGGGGGAATCTTGTCGCTGACTTTGGGTGCTGGACGTGCACCCATGGCCCAACCCGTATCATAGGGAGCAAAGAAAGTCGTATAAAGGTGGTCCCTTTTGATTTTCCAGAGGCCCGCTTCCTTGACAAGCTCGTTCTCGTACACGCTGTCGCCCCAGATCCCGATACCCCCGAAGGTGCCCAACTGGCTTAGTGCGCGGCTGCGCACCCACGCGCGTTGTCCCTCCGGGTCTACGTGGATAACGGGTTGCATCTGAATGTGATTGTGCAAGTGATTGCGCTCGATGTTCTGCGGACCAAACAATTCCCAGGCGCGCCTCAATCCTTTTTTGCCGACATAAATGCCGCGCTGGGAGATCTCCGTCGTTGAGTCTTCAACAAACAGATCGGTGAGCAGGTCCCATTGCTGTTTGTCGAGGTAGTAGCCGTACATCGAAATGAGGTTTTCGATCTCTTCTGCGTCCTGAAGAAGCCTGATGCGGCGTTCCAAGGTCGCCAGTGCCGGGTCGGTTTCCATTGACCTGCCCGAGGATGCGGGCGCCGGATTTTTGTAATGAAAAGGAGGCGTGTACACGCCCGGCCACACTTCATAACGTTCGCTGGGAGGCCGGTCAGGAGGAAGCCGCTTTGAGACGTAGATGCCTCCCGAGCTGTCCGTATTCTTAGTCCATCCGCCTTCGTATGGCACCATGAAGGTCTGGTACCAATGCAGCTTGCGGATCTTCCAGATACCGTTCTGTTTGATGTACTCGTTCTCGTAAACGCCTTCACCCCAAAAGGCGCTTTCGCCCAACTGCCCGGCCATGATGAGCGCGCGCCAGCGCCCCTTTGCAGTACGACCGTCTTCGGCAATGTCAATCACCGGCTGGAGTATGAGATGTTCGCTGAGCTGGCCGCGTTTTAAGCCCTCGCGGCCATTGCCCAAGGCAAACAGGTATTGGCGAATCCGTTTCTGCCCGACGTAGACACCATCGAGACCGATTTCGATCGTGCCCCGTGGTGCGAAGAGATCGGCAGCCTGGTTCCACATCCCCTGATCGATGTAATAACCGTAGGCCCGCTGCAGGCGCTTCACGGCTCGTACATCCGCAACGCGATCCGCCTCGGTCTCGAGCTGCCCGAGCCGTCTCTGAAGAACAACGCGCCTTTCGCGGCCTACAGTTCCATTTCCCGATTCCCCGTTATGTGGAGCTGCCAATATCCACACGGCGGCAAGGACTGCGATACCGTTGCAAAGCAGCAGAGGTTTCATTGGCAGCTTTCACCAGGTATGCGACTCCCACCGGACTGCTTTCACATTCATTCTGTGAATCGCGCGGCTCCGGGAACCGCGTTACACAAGGGCGGTTTTACAGGCTCGATCTCAGGAGCATCCGGAATAACCGGCAACAGCAAGTGGGACGGGTGTTTCAGGTCATGATATACCGAGATCTCATTCTTCGCCGGCGATGAAGGTGTTTCCACGTATTTTGATGAGGCGTCCCAGGTTGAATAAAGCGCGTCATCGCTGGCAATTTTCAGCCATATTCTGCACCCTTTTCTGAACGTTTTGAATACAGGTTGGAGCTCTATCTGAAATTCATATATCGTATTGGGCTTTATATCTTCGGGATTCTGAAATGAATGCCACGGCATTCCAGTTCGAGACATGGTCTCGTCCACCTCTCTGAATTTAGCTTTCAGAGAACCCCAACTCCATATCTGGACTTCCTGCGGCGTGGACTTGTCGTTTGCTTCGGGTTTGGCTTCAGGATCACCGGTGACGGGGTTTAGCGGCACTCCGTGAGGAACCATTTCACCCATCTTCACGAAAAATGACCAATCGGAAGTGACTTCTTCCGTCGTCGAGGCAAATAAACTGAAGCTGACCGGCCCCCAAATGCAGAGGTCCTCTTCGAGCGGCATGGACACGAAAGCAGCATGTGCAGAATGGGTAGTGGGAGTGGCGACGGATATGCCGTAGGAGGCCATGAGAGCCGTATTCAGGCTGATGTTATAGTAAACATCCGGCTTTTCTTCCTCGGACGGGATTTGGCTGATGAGGCCGTACGGTTCTTCCGCTGTGATCTTTTCGCGCAAGTAATACTTCATCCATTGGGTGCGTTTCACCGGATATTCATTTTCGTAGCGCCACCGCCCGGTGCCGTTGTCATAGATCGCCACTTCCGGCTCATCCATAATCCCTGTATTGATACCGTTCAACCAGTAATCCAACCAGCGGAGAATATGTTGATTAAAAGAAGTGGTCTCAAAAATCCACGGTTGGTAGTTCTCGTTGGTCCATGGCGTAATGATGAGTTTTTTGGGGGACCTGATGCTTGCATAGGACCTCAGGTGATAAATTGCGTGCAGCCGATTGGGCGTGTGCACAAGATTCAGTATAGGAATTTTGATTTTTCCAATGTCTTTCCAGCCGCCGCCGTGTTCCCACCAGAACGGACCGTCTTCGGTATTGGCAAGGATCTCTGAGATAATGTTCATTGGCGGTTCTTTGCCGCTGACCGGACCGGGCCAAATAGCCGCCATTGTCAGTCCTGAGACCAGTCCGAGGACGAAAGGTTTGCGCAACACACCTCCGGGGTAACAGAGTCCTCTATAGTTATCCGTTGTCGCCAACACCACTAAGGCTTTCAAATGGGGAGGATTCAGCGGAGCCGTTATCCACTGCATGACTCCGTATCCCGATGCGCCCATCATGGCCACGCTGCCGTTGCACCACGGCTGCCCGGCAATCCATTCAATAAGGTCGTAGCCGTCCTGAGCCGCTTGTGGGCCGTGAAGTGAGAATTTCCCTTCGCTAAAACCGCTGCCTCTTTCCGCCGCCTGAACACAGACATATCCGTTCGGACAGTAGAAGGCAGGTTTGGCGCTCTCGAAAGAACGTTCTTTCTGGAACGGTGAATACGCAAGAATCGCCGGCCACGACCCTTGCATCCCAGCCGGTTTATAAACATCAACAGCGAGTCTTATGCCATCCCGCATCGCAACGGGAACGTTCTTGTCAAGAACAACTCCCGGAGGCATGGGAGCAGGATATACAACACTACCGGTATCCATTCTCATCGATAATTCCACCTATTCCGAAAACGAGGACTCCTGCTATGCCTATTTCGCGGCTCAATCACACAGCTTCTGAACTCGTTGTCTACGCTTCATGCTGCGGTTTCCCGTCGACTGGCAAGACTCGCCTCCGGCTGGTTGCCAACCTTTGCCCAATGGTATTAGACCCACAGGAACATTTCGAAGGGTTTCATAATCAAAAGCGCCTGTTACTTCCCCCTTTCTGGGCTTAGCATGGCGTGACGGAATCCAGGCTAAATAAAGCTCGATGTATCGCCATCTGCTGCAGAGCGGTGCAGCGTCAATGGCCGGCAAAGGTCGTCTCCTGGGCCAACTGGTCGAGCGATTTGCCCCTGGTCTCTTTCTTGACGAACAGGAAGGCTGCCAGGGCGCCGATAACAGCCGGGATGACGTAGAACAGGAATGATATCTTCAGCCCAAACTGCATGCCTATGATCGCCCCGGACACGATGGGAGCCAGCGCTCCGCCCACCCGGCCGAATGCCTGGCACCAGGACACCCCGGTGTTCCGGAATTCGGTTGGATAGCCCTCTGCCATCAGGGGCTGCACGGCCGTGATTGCGTAGTTGATGGCGAAACCCATGAAGATGCTGGCAGCCAGGAGGGCAGTGAAACCACCGCTGACAAAGGCCATCAGGACAATGGAAATACCGCCTAGCAGATAGCTCATGATGAGGTTCGGCCTGCGGCCAATGATTTCGGCGACGAAGCCAGTCGAGCAGTTGGCGATAACCGCGGCGCCGTTGTTTGCGATGGCAAGGCTATATGCCGAGGCCAGTTTGAATCCCTTTTCCAGCATCAGGGAAGGCAGCCAGGCGTTGAGCCCGTACACGGTAAAGCAGCCGCAGAAGTAAGTGATCCACACACCCGCGGTGATCATACGGTAATCTTTCGAGAAAAGGGCTTTGGGACCGACAATTGGGGGAGCTGGCGGAACAACGAGAGCGTTGGGGTCGCGCGTGGTCACTTTGCCGGTGGCCTGATTCTCGATATATGCGAGGATTTCTATCGCTTCTTTTTTACGCCCTTTGTTGGCCAGCCAGTAAGCCGACTCGCGCATTCGCAGGTACAGGAACACGGCATACAGGAAAGGAACGCCGCCGATCAGATAGCAGGCCCTCCATCCATAATGCGGAACAAGCAGTGTCGGTATCAGTCCGCCGAGCACCCATCCTACGATCATCCAGGCCATGCCGAAGGTGATGAACAAAGCGCGGCGCGCGGTGGGCGTGGATTCGGAGAAGATAGTCGTGACCACCGGGATACAGGCACCCAGGCCTACGCCGGCCAGCACGCGGAACAAAGCGAACTGCCCGAAACTGGTCGAGAAGTATATCGGAACCGTCAGCAGCGAATAGGCCGCAATGGAATATATGAGAGTATTTCTCCGGCCAATTTTGTCAGAGATGATACCGGCGCAGGCGCCGCCGATGATAAGGCCGAAGAGGCTCCAGGATGACAGGCTGCCCGTCTGCACCTTGTTCAGAGCCCACTCAGCGGATATCTGCGGCATCGTATAGGATACAACCATGTAATCATAGCCGTCGAAGACCATGGACATCCCGAGGAAGAAAAACACGGACCAGGTAAATTTGTTGACCCCAAAAGAATCTATTACCTCAGAGATGGTAAAGCTTTTCACCTTTTCATTCTCCCTTCATTAACCCACCTGAGACCGTACGGTTCTTCCGCAGTGCCCTTTTCGCGCAAGTAATATTTTATCCATCGGGTACGTTTCACCGGATATTCATTTTCGTAGCGCCACCGGCCGGTGCAATTGATAGTCCTGACACCAGCCCGAGAACAAAAGGTTTACGCAACAAACCTCCGGGGTAACAGAGCCCTCCATAGTTATCCGTTGTTGCCAACACTACCAGGGTAGAAAGAGTTTTATGCACGGTTAGGCAAAGGGACTCCTTGCTTGCTAAGGTTGTCCTGCAAAGCCCCGATATTCACTTTTCTGAGATCCACACCGCTCTTGATGGATAGCGCTGCTGCCGTGCCTGCTGCCTGCCCAAATGCCATGCAGTGCGGGATGAGGTTAAAATATTCCTGGAATGTGGCATCGGCCGAGAACGCCCGGCAAGCAACCAGCATGTTATCCACCCTGGCCGGTAACAGAGCTCGATACGGAATATACACAATAGGAAATTTATCCGACGTCTCATTGCGGTCGACATTCGGAAATATCGCGATGGTATCAGGGAAAGGAGCATTGGGCGCCATGTCCTTCACAGTCAGGAAGTAGTCGCCATACATTCGTCTGCTGCCCCGGCAGCCGAGTTGCGGGCATGTCAGCACGATGAAGCTGTTTTCAAAGCCCGGCGTATATTTCTTGCGATAATCATGTGTGATCAGCATCTTCTTTCGTGCTTCCATCTCCACACGCGTAAGCTCTTCGATATCTATCTGGCTCTTGTTCGAGTAGCGGTTGTGGAACCACAAAAGACTGTCCTGATCCTTTATGTTGCTTGTAATATAGCCGGACTGTCCTCCAAGCTTTGTAATTTCTTTCCCCTGCTCGGCAAACTTCGCCGGCTGTGTTTCTCTGAACTCATTGAGTTTTCTTAGATCGACATTCGCTATCCAATAGGTCATTGCAAGAGCCGATATTCTCGACTTGGGATCCATTTCCGTTTCAAATTTAACACCGGCGTAGGGCAGGAAATCGCCATCCCCTGTGGAATCGATCACCACCTTCGCCAGGATCGCCTGCCTGCCCGACTTGCTCTCAAAAATAACGCCTTTGACCTTGTTCCCTTCCATAATGGGCTGTGTGCCTAAGGCGTGGAGGTAGGTCTTGACTCCGGCTTCCTGCACCATATCGTTCAGTACGCACTTTGATATCTCGGCGTCGATGTGAACGCTGCATATTACTCTGTCCATGCGCACATAAAAGAAAGAGCGATTCGAGTAATAATTGACCAGCTTCTTGTCAACCGACCCCCAGTCCTCCTTCTTCGGGTAGTCAGCCGCTTGCCTGACATCCAGCCGGTCCACCCACTCCTTGCAGAGGCCGGCGATCTGCTGTTTGCCGTTAATGTCGCTCATGTTTGGGAGAATCGTGACCAGCCCGCCGGTGCCCATGCCGCCTAAATGCCCGTATCTTTCGAGAAGGACAGTATTCGCTCCCGTTCGTGCAGCCGCCACCGCCGCGCCAACGCCCCCCGGGCCACCTCCTACCACCACCACATCAGCTTCCCGGCAGACCTGAATATCCCGCGCAGGCTCGCGAATTGTCTTGCCTTTCGATACCTGCTGCGGCATTGAATGGGCGGGATCAAGCAGCGCCGCACCTCCGGCTGCAATCACCAGGCCGGCCGTTCCCGATCCCTTGACAAACTCCCTTCGAGTCATTCGACCCGTTTTGCTTGTGGTGGACTTCATAGTTCCGTCTCCTTCCAATAGGTGCGCTATCGTTGATCCGTTTAGCTTGATCACAGCGGAGATTTCCTCCCGAAATCAGGACTCTCAAATCCAGTCAAGCCAAAACGTTCGTTAATCGAAATACTACCTGGAAATCAAGACTCTAGCATAATTGTTGTCACAAATCTGTGACAACCCTCATGACAATGCAACAATAATTTGCATGACCAGCATAAGTCTCATCCGATTGGTCGATTGGCACAATCGATGTCTCAAGGGAAGCCAGAAGACGTGATGCCCAGATATAGTATATTGCATAATATTCGTCGTTCCCCAAGCGGGCTGGACGATGAAAGGAGCACGAATGCTGCGTGTCATAAATGTGTGACATATTCCTTGACAACTCGCAAACAGGTCGGATAGTTTGGCATCTGGAGATTGCAGGCCATGAAACGAGCGCTGTCCGCTGTTTTGTTCGCGGCTATGCTGGCTGGCGGAACCGGTTCAGCTCAGACAGATAAGGCTTAGGACTGTCCGGTGGCATGCTTTCCCTCTCTGTTCTAATTTCCTTCGGTTTCGGAGACTTTATTTGTCTGACACGACGGAGAACCCGTCAGGGGAGATCCGATCTTGAAAAAAGTTCTATTTTCCCTTGCTCTTGTCGAAAGTTCACCGCATAGATGCTATATGGAACGTACAGGAATTCCCGAACTTAGAAAGGGCCAAACTGCGCTGGAAAGGGCAAGGACATGGCTAATCTGAAATGTCGCATTACACCGAGGCTGGTTGCCGCAATCCTGCGTGGGTTTTGCATCCTGCTCTTCTCGCAATGTACAAAGAAAAATGATCCCAAGTCCGCTGAAATTCACCTTCTGCTGAACCGGCTTATCTTTGTAAGAACTCATATTGCCTGAGGAGGTTGCAGATGAAAAGGTCTGCTGCTCTATTTTTGTTGAGCGTTTTTATTACTTGTTGTTCCATGTTGTCGGCGCAGAGCCAGGCGCCAACTGGCCGTGACCGTTGGGTCTCAACTTGGGCCACGGCGCAGCAGTTAATGCCGGCGTCGTTCCCCGGAGGGCGCGGTGGTGCGCCGCCGCAGGGAGGGACTGGCCCGCAGATGCAAGCGAGCCCTCCCCCGTCGGCTCCGTCTGCATCTCAAGGCGTAACCCCGTACCAGCAACAGAGAAGCGTACCGGCTTCGATTGAGGATCAGACAGTTCGAATGATTGCCCATACCACCATCGGCGGCCGGGCCCTGCGAATTGAAATTTCCAATATGGCCAACGCGCAACCGCTTGAGATCGGGAGCGCTCACGTGGCTCTTCATAGAGGCGACGGCGCCATCGTGCCAGGCACAGACCGCGTATTGAAGTTCAGTGGCAATGAGTCATTTGTTGTGCCACCCGGTGCTCTATTTCTGAGCGACTCCGTGGACCTTAATCTTGCGCCGTTCTCGGATTTGGCTATTTCTCTATATCTTCCTAAGAACACAGGTTCGCCTACAAACCACACAATGGGCCTGCACACGGCATACATCTCAAAAGGCAACGTGACTGGGAGCGATGTGATGCCGGAACCCACAAAGACATACTCCTATCTCTGGCTCACGGGCATTGATGTTCTTGAGCCGGCGGACTCTTACGTCATCGTAGCCCTCGGCGATTCAATAACCGATGGATTCACCACGACTCTCGACGGGAACATGGCATGGCCGGCGTTGCTGGCGAAGCGGTTGGCCTCCAATAAGGCGACCCGGAATGCAGCGGTGCTCAATCAAGGCATTTCAGGAAACCAGGTTGTGAGGGACGGAGCCGGTGTCAGTGCCCTTGCGCGTTTTGACCGGGATGTGTTGGGGCGGCCGGGCGTGAAGTGGGTTATCCTGCTCGAGGGAATTAACGACATTAATATTCGCGGGCGCTCGACCGGCCCGGAATCGTTAACGGGTGATGAGCTCATTGCGGGATACCGCCAGATCATTGAGCGGGCGCACTTGAATGGAATCAAGGTGGTGGGCGCGACAATCATGCCGGAGGAAGGGGTTCCCACTGCGTCAGAACGAGGCGAGGAGATCCGCCAAGCCGTTAACCGCTGGATTCGGGACAAGGGCAACTTCGATGCGGTCGTCGACTTCGACCTTGTTGTTCAGGACCGTTCCCATCCGGCCCGCATCAATCCGGCGTTCGATCCGGGAGATCATATTCACCCCAACGACGCGGGCAACAAGGCTATGGCCGATGCATTCGATCTGGCGATTTTCGCCAAGCGATAGGAAGGGCAACCAAGAAGGATTTCAAGCAAAGGAGACCAACAATGCTTAAGACAGCACTGATTGCCTCTGTGTTGGCGGTTGCCGTGGCTGTGACCGTGGCGCAATCCCCTGCGCCATTGCAGGGCGGGCGTGGCGCCGGCCCAGGCGGGGGGATGCCCACTCCATATACAGCCCTTCTTTCCCCGGAGGTCCACGCGGACCGTACCGTGACGCTGCGATTGCGTGCGCCCAACGCGACACAGGTGGAAGTGGCCGGCGAGATTATGCAAGCCAAAGCCCCGATTGCTATGACAAAGAGTGAGGACGGAGTATGGACCGCCACTCTTGGGCCGCTCCCGCCCGAGATCTGGGTCTATAATTTCCGCGTTCAAGGAGTTGACGTCGCAGACCCCTCGAACCCTGCCATCAAGCCGGTCCCGCCCGGCTTCGCGATGTCCAGTTTCGTCGAGGTGCCGGGGGACACGCCGGCTTTTTACGATTCCAGGCCCGTACTGCACGGCGAAGTCCGCATGGTCCTTTATGAGTCGAAAACAATGGGAGTGACTCGCTGGGTCTGGATCTATACGCCTCCGAACTATGACAAGAGCGGCGCGGAATACCCGGTGCTTTATCTCCTGCATGGAAACGGCGAGGCGCAAAACGGCTGGGTCATGAACGGCCGGGCGAACATCATTCTCGATAATCTGATCGCGGACAAAAAGGCCCAGCCCATGATTGTGGTCATGCCACAGGGGCACGCGCTGCAGGGCGCCAACGTGGGCCCGCTCGTTCGGCTTACCGGCGAGACGGAAATGTTTTCGAAGCGGTTTCCGCAAGACCTGCTTCAGGAGGTTATCCCGCTGGTAGAACGGAACTACCGCGTATACACGGACGCGGATCAACGCGCTATCGCAGGACTTTCGATGGGCGGTGGCCAGGCGCTTTCGATCGGACTTGCCCGCACCGACCTGTTCCATTATGTATTGGGTTTCAGCGGAGCAGTCGGTGGCCCATTCATGAACGCCGAAACAGAATTCGGCGAGGCGCTCTCGAAACCCGAGGTCCTCAACTCCAGGCTCCGTCTGCTTTGGGTTTCCTGCGGCAAGCAGGATTTTCTCTACCAGGCGAATCGCCAGTTTGTGGATATGTTGAAGGGTAAAGGCGTGAACGTTCTGTTCCGCGAAACGGAAGGCAGCCACGTCTGGAGCGTATGGCGCAACTATTTAAATGAGACGGCGCCAATGCTATTTACAGATCTTCGCGGGAAAAAGTAAACACATCTCACTCCCGCCGGTTCCGCCTAGTTGAGCCGAGCGGTAAGGTGATTCTCAAGTCTTAGGATGTCGACGCTTTTTCTTCAAGATCTAACCATATTACTCAGAAATAACAACCGAGCACGAGCATTCGACAAAATTCATAGCGTTGACTCAAACATCCTGATAGTGATCGGCATGCAAACATGTAATATTCATTTGCTTCCAAGCTGAGGGCTTTCTCAGAGGCATGTGCCCAATCATATTATGAAAAAACAGGTTCAGCTTATCGCATACGTCGACCGCTTTTCTGGCGGAGGTTTCGGCGAGTTAAATTTTTTATTAAAAGGACCACTAGCCGGAGTCTTCGGCGGCGTGCATCTTCTGCCCTTTTTTACGCCCATTGACGGCGCTGATGCCGGATTTGACCCGATCGACCACACTCAGGTGGACGCGCGATTGGGAACCTGGGAGGACGTGCGGGCTTTGAGCGGCAGCGTCGAGCTCGTTGCTGATCTTATTGTGAACCACGTTTCCTCGTCGTCCCCGCAATTCTTTGATTTTTCGAAGAAGGGTCTGGCATCGGAATACGCGGGCATGTTCCTTACTTTCGACCGGGTCTTCCCGCAGGGTGCGCGCGAATCGGATCTTTTGGCCATTTATCGGCCGCGCCCCTCGCTTCCTTTCAGCCCTGTTACACTAGTCTCGGGTGAAAGGAAATTACTGTGGACTACGTTCAATCCGGAGCAGGTGGATATCGATGTCCGCCACCCTCAAGCAGAAGCGTATTTGGATTCGATCCTCCGGAAGTTTCAGGCTGCGGGCATAAAAATGATACGGCTCGACGCCGTCGGGTACGCGATCAAGAAACCGGGTACCAGCTGTTTCATGATTCCGGAAACCTTCGACTTTATTGCCGAACTGACCTCCAAGGCTCGAACACTGGGCATCGAAGTCCTGGTCGAGATTCACAGCCACTATCTGAAGCAGATCGAAGTCGCCCGCCGGGTCGATTGGGTATACGATTTCGCATTGCCGCCGTTGGTACTGCACTCGCTTTTTAGATGCGATCCCCGCCCACTGGCGCGATGGCTTTCCATCAGTCCGCGCAATGCTGTGACTGTATTGGACACGCATGACGGCATCGGGGTGATCGATGTGGGCGCCGATGCAAACGCTAATCCTGGTTTACTGTCGCCGGAAGAAATCGACAACCTCGTAGAAACCATCCATCAGCGAAGCCGGGGCCAGAGCAAACAGGCAACCGGGGCGGCTGCCAACAATCTGGATCTGTATCAGGTGAACTGCACTTTCCTGGATGCCCTTGGAGGCCGGGAAACGGATTACCTAATTGCCCGTGCCCTCCAGTTTTTCGCGCCTGGAATTCCGCAGGTTTATTATGTCGGCCTTCTGGGAGGAACCAATGATATGGACCTCCTCGCCCGAACCGGAGTAGGCCGCGACATCAACCGGCGCCGTTACACGGCTGCGGAAATTGAAGCCGCACTCAGGCGTCTCCTGGTGCAAAAGCAGATCGAGCTCATACGGCTCCGGAATACGCATCCCGCATTCGCAGGTGAATTCCAGGTAGATGTTCCGGCAGAAAACCAGATACAAATGCAGTGGAGACGACAAGAACACTGGATAAAACTTCACGCGGACTTATCTGTTCCGAGCGCTTCCATCACGGGCACAGGAATCCACCCAATAACCATTCCGGATGCTGCTGATCATGGCGTTCAATTCTGAAGAGGTACTCTCATGAGCGTACCGGCTACCCCAAAGCATAATCTGACCGCAATCAAATGGCTCACGTTTCTGATGTTCATGATGTTTGCCATGACCACTGATTCGGTAGGCATCATCATTCCGGAGGTCATCAAACAATTCCGTCTGAGCATGGTGGCAGCCGGAGCTTTCCACTATGCCAACATGACGGCGATCGCAGTGGCGGCCATTTTCCTCGGATATCTGGCAGATAAGCTTGGCCGCAAGAAGACCATCATCCTTGGACTTGTTCTTTTCGCGCTGAACTCCTACCTTTTTGCCGTGGGGAATTCCTTCCCGTTTTTCCTCACGCTGCTTGTCATTTCCGGCGCTTCGATCGGAATCTTCAAGACGGGAGCCCTGGCTCTGGTTGGCGATATTTCGCTTTCCACTTCGGAACACACCACCACCATGAATACCGTTGAGGGATTCTTCGGGGTGGGGGCAATCATCGGGCCGGCAATCGTGGCAAGGCTCCTGACGTCGGGCTTTTCCTGGAAGTGGCTTTATGTGATAGCGGGAACGATCTGTGTTCTGCTGATCCTCACGGCCCTGCTGGTAAAATACCCGAAGACTGCCAAGACAATGGACGAGCCGATCGACTTCAAGCGTACGATGCGCATGATGAAGAACCCCTATGCTTTGGGATTTTCGCTGGGGATTTTTCTTTACGTTGCTGCGGAGTGCGCCGTTTACGTTTGGATGCCGACGCTGCTGACGGGATATTCAGGCTCTTTTGCTTTTATTGCGACCTATGCCCTTTCAGTATTCTTCGTTTTGCGCGCAGTGGGCCGTTTCCTGGGAGCGTGGGTACTGACGCATTTCAATTGGACATCTGTAATGGCTCTTTTCAGCCTGGCGATTCTTATCTGTTTTGTGGGCGCATTAGTCGGCGGTTTATCCTTTGCTATCTGGCTCATGCCTCTGTCTGGGCTCTTCATGTCCATGATCTATCCGACGCTCAATTCGAAGGGCATCAGCTGCTTCCCGAAAACGGAGCATGGCGCCGTTGCCGGAGTGATCTTATTTTTCACCTGCGCCGCTGCTGCTCTTGGGCCATTGGCCATGGCGGCCATCAGCGACGCATTTGGTCATCCCAAATATGGCTTCGTCCTCGCGACCCTGTTCGCAGCGCTTCTGTTTGCGGGGTTGCTTCTCAACTGGATATATAACCCGGCCAGAGAACGTCTGGTCAAGTTAGATTCGAGCGAATACCATGCAGCAGGATCATTTGAACCGTAGAATGCAGAATGACGCAGTTTGCCGGGAGCGCCGGCGTCTCGCCGGCAGCAACAAATTAAGGAGAGCAAAAACTAATCAACGAGGGCAGCGCTTTGGATTTTGTTAAGCCGGGCCGGCGAGACGCCGGCGTTCCCGGCGCCAGGCGCAATTGCCGTTCGAAGAAATGGAGCAGGAAATGAAAAAATCTCACATCATCATTCTGGCAATTCTGATCGCCATGCTTCCGTATGGCGCTTTTTCGCAAACCACTGCATCCTCTTTCAAAGCCGGCGCGGCCAAAGTCGACATTACGCCCACGCAGTTGCCGAAAAACATGGAGGGAATCCTCGACCACATCTACGCCAGGGCAATCGTGATCGATAACGGCGCCACCAGCGCGGCCTTGGTTTCTGTGGATACGGGCATGCTTGGGGAACAGGTGTGGAGGACTGTGTCGCAGAGAATCGAAAAAGAGTTGGGGATTCCCGCCCAAAATCTGATTATGAATCCGACGCACACCCACAGCGCCTCGGGAGGAACAGCCGAGCAAATATTCAACGCCATAAAGGCAGCCAAGGAAAAGCTCCAGCCTGCTCGCATTGGTTACGGGACGGGCGTTTCCTACGTAAACGTCAACCGCAACATCATCGATCCCAATACCCGGAAATGGTGGGAGGGCGCCAACTACGATGGCCCATCGGACAAGACCGTGGCGGTGATCAAGTTCGAAACAACCAATGGCGAGCCGATCGCGGTCTATTACAACTACGCCTGCCACGCGGTGGTCACAGGCAACACCGACATGCTCAGCGGCGATTATCCCGGCGCGACCTCCCGGTATATCGAGGACTCCTTTGACGACAAGATCGTGGCGCTTTTTTCCGCCGGAGCGCAGGGCGACCAAAACCCGATCTACTTCCAGCAGACATTTGATCTGCGTGATATACGCATCAAGGATTACGCCAAACGTGGGCAAGACATCAGCAATGCCATGCCTCCGGGCGGACAGGGCCTGAACAAGCAGGATCCCACGGTCAAGAAGCTGCTGGACCAGCAAAAGCAGATGATCATCTCCATGGGCCAATTTCTGGGTGAGGAAGTCAAGCGCGTGATGCGCGAGATGACTCGTATGTCCACCGACGGTAGAATATTCGCGGCTCAAAAAATGGTCAGCTTCCCCGGCCGCAACAGGGTAGGACAAGGGCGTGCAGGAGTCGACGCCACATACACGGACGGACCCGACGTCCAACTCCGTTTAAGTCTTCTGATGATCGACGACATTGCGATTGGGGGCTGCAACGCGGAAATATTCAACCTGATCGCCCAGAGATTCAAGAGGGAGTCTCCTATTGGCAGATCCATTTTTGTATCGATGGCGAATGGAAGCGCCAATTCCGGATATATTCCGAATGACGCCGCATTTGGCTATCAGACCTTTGAGGTTCTGTCGTCGCGCTGCAAGCCCGGCTATGCGGAAAGCGCCATCGTAAATGGAATTCTGGACCTGATGACCGACGCCAAGCGAATGCACTGACTTGTCGTTTCAACATTGGGCTGCGTTGGAAAAAGTAATGCCCCATCAACGGATGAACAGGCTGGACGCTTTCCGGGAATGAGCACTGTGCAAGGCGGCAATAAGAATG
>Ga0116107_1000376_pt1 | contig 36357 bp, 35 predicted proteins | sample June2015DPH_6_10_FD_88969 | JGI IMG/M metagenome (GOLD analysis project Ga0116107, IMG submission 88969) | Peatland microbial communities from SPRUCE experiment site at the Marcell Experimental Forest, Minnesota, USA - June2015DPH_6_100 | ecosystem: Environmental > Terrestrial > Soil > Wetlands... | reverse complement strand
TGCTGGATGTGCTGAACATAAATCAATATGCGTTAAGAGGGTAATACACTTTCGAAGCATGAAATCCTTGTGGTGCAAGGTTTGTAGTGATTTGTTAGTTGCTAATTCGTAAACTCCCGCTAGATCTAACTCACGAATAAAGTCATGAGTGTCCCGGCCAGGAAACATCAATTCTCCATCAGGGTCAAATAGACTTTATCCCCATCTTTAAAGGCCCGCATCAGTTCACAGTGGCGCAGGACGGTAAACTGTTTTTCGAGGTCTTCCCAGGGGATATTCATATACTCGGCCGTTTCCTCCCGGGTTGCTTTGCCCTTTTCCTTCATGTAGTCATACATTTTTTTCTGCAGGGGGGTGATACCCTGTGTTCCCTTCTGTCCCTGCAGGTCACGGCTGGCTCGCGCCGCCGATACGGCGCCCGGATCACAGGTCACGGGGCGGGACAGCGCCTCTACGTAGCAATCCTCACACAGTTTTCTCCCCGCATGCACGTAAATTTCGTTCTCCGGGACTTCTGACTGGCACTTTTCACACTGCATCTCGAGACCCTCCTCAGTCTTTTTTGGGAAATGCCTTGAAGTCCTTCAAGGCTTGGACCACGTAGGAAGTGTAAGCGATGGACGGCCCTCCACCCATCATGACGGCCACGCTGCAGGCTTCTAAAATCTCCTCTGCCGTAGCCCCCTGGTCGAGGGCTCTTTTTACATGGTGCACAATGCACGGCTGGCATCGGATGCCCACGGCAACGGCTACCGCCATGAGCTCCTTAAGTTTTGGAGGTATCAGGTCCTGTTCCATGATTGACTGGGTCAGGCCCATGAAGTTTTCCAGCACCCCGGGAAGGTGTTCCTGAATCGTCCTCTGGCCCTCCTGAAGCAGCCTGAGAGTCTCCACCGATTCGTTCTCCAATCCATTTCCCTCCTTATAATCTTAACGTTCATAGAAATGAAGTGCACTTATGTACTAACTATACCTATTATAACAGATGACTCACACCTCTTCCAGAATGATCTTATGGTCCAACAGGGCCAGCTCTTTGATCCGGGCATTGATGACCTTTCGTGTTCCAAAGATGTCTTCCAGCAACAGTCCTTCTTCAACAGGCTTGATACGGTCCACATTCAGCAAAACAACCTCGTCTGTCTCACCTTTCCGCAAGTAGGCATTGGATTCACACATTTTTTTCGACTCCCTTCAGTTTTTTCTGACGTACTCCCATGCCTGAGAACAAAAAAACCACTCAAGCATCAGCCCCGTTTCAACAGGGCACAATGACCTTCATGGTCAATCTTGTTTACCATATTTAATTTTAAGTTGACACAAATTAGAGCATCTTTGTCAAGAGATCGTATTCTTATGGTGCGGCTGAGAGGACTTGAACCTCCATGGGGTCGCCCCCACACGGTCCTGAGCCGTGCGCGTCTGCCGTTCCGCCACAGCCGCATCTGCTCACGCTCATATAAATTATCACTTATTCAGGATGTTGTCAAGGACTCGCGCGGTGTAAATGTGAGTAATGTCAGGCCTGCAGCACCGCTTGACGAGATCCTCCATTTAATGCTAAACTAGCCATATAGCTAGTAATAAAGAGGTGAATGAGATGCGGATGGTGGGAACTTTTGAGGCCAAGACTCACCTGATCGAACTTCTGAGGGATGTCGCCGGCGGAGAGACTGTTACCATCACCAAGCGTGGGAAGCCAGTGGCCATCATTGCTCCCGTGCCAGTTGAGAGGAAGCCGGATCGCCGGACGGCGATCGAGGAGTTACGCCGGTTACGCGAAAGCCTTCCCAGGGTTTCCTCCGCAGAACTGACGGCCTGGGTGGAAGAGGGTAGAAAATGATGCGCTTCGTGGTAGACGCTTCTACAGCTCTTTCCTGGTGTTTTCCCGACGAAGGCGCTGCTTTGCCTACCGACGAATCGGTGGCCGTTGTCCCTACCTTGTGGCCTCTGGAAGTCGCCAACGGCCTTTTGGTCGGAGAGCGCCGGGGACGGATAACCAGGGCACAGGCAACTCGTCTGGCCGAATGTCTATTGGCGGTCCTTGATGTCCAGATTGACGATGCCAGCGACACCTTCAAAGGCATCCTACCTCTGGCAAGGGAATACGGTCTTTCGGTATATGACGCAGCCTACCTGGAACTGGCGATCCGATTGGGACTGCCATTAGCCACCGGGGACGGGAAATTGGCTGTTGCAGCGGAGCAGTGCGGTGTGGATCTCTTACGATAGCATAAATTTAAATTAACATATATTCCATTTAATGGTTTAATATTTTTTGTTTTTTAGCACATCTTATATACAGACCTTTCTTTTGTCATGGAGGTGAAACACCTTGAAAAGAACCTGGAGACAGCGCCTGATCGTGCTGTTTTCTCTCGTTCTTTTAGTTAGTTGAGCGTTGGCGCCGGCAGCATTTGCTTCATCGCTGCAAAATGCCACACCGTCTCCGGAAACAGAACAGCAGGCGGAGTATGCCTGGCTGGGAGATACAGCTAATTGCCATTCAGGAATCTCATTCATGGTGGAAGTCACCGCCTATTGTGCCTGTCCACTCTGCTGCGGCAAGAGTGACGGCATCACGTTCAGCGGCAGACACGCCCGGGCGAACCACACTATAGCCGTCGACCCGGCAGTGATCCCGCTCGGTTCGGAAGTCTACCTGGAAGGTTTGGGCACCTTCACCGCAGAGGATGTGGGCGGCGCCATCAATGGCCGCAAGGTCGACCTGTTCATGAATGAACACCATCAAGCCGTGCTGTTTGGGGTTAAAAGCGTCAAAGCCCATGTATTAAGGGAAGCTATTTAAAGGCCTCTCGGACCCGGGAGGCCTTTTTTCGTTCATCGAGCACTCTTTTGGTTTTCGTGCATCCGCAGAAATGTTCGCTCAGCAGCCTTGATGGTCTGGTCAATGTCCTCCCGGGTATGGGACAGAGAAACGAACAGAGCCTCAAATTGGGACGGCGCCAGATAGATTCCCTCATTCAGCATTAAATTGAAATATCGGGCAAACTGCTCCTGATCGGATTTCAGGGCGCTGTCCAGGCCGGTCACGCTCTCGCTGCAGAAGAACAGGGACATCAATGATCCGATGCGATTGAGAGTGGTGTCGATTCCCGCCTCCCTGGCTGCTTTCGCCAGGCCTTGACCGAGGTGCTCGCTCCGTTCCTCCAGTTGCTGATAGACGCCCGGTTTCTTGAGCATATTCAGAGTAACGATGCCCGCTTCCATGGCCACCGGGTTGCCTGACAAGGTGCCGGCCTGGTAGACAGGCCCATCGGGAGCCACCATTCCCATGATCTCCGCCCTGCCGCCATAGGCGCCCACCGGCAGGCCGCCGCCGATGATCTTCCCCAGGCAGGTCAGGTCCGGCTTGATGCCGTAATAACCCTGGGCGCCACCAAAACCCAGGCGAAACCCAGTGATCACCTCGTCAAAAATCAACAGGCAGCCAGCGTCCCGGGTCAGTTGGCGCAGACCTTCAAGGAATCCCGGGCCTGGCAGCACCACCCCCATGTTGGCGGCGACCGGTTCGACGATCACAGCCGCTATCTCGCTACCCCACTGCTGCAACGCTTCCCGGACCGAGTCCAGGTCGTTATAGGGCAGCACTATGGTCAGGTTGCTGAGCCCCGGGGGAACTCCGGGACTCGACGGCACCCCCAGGGTGAGAGCGCCTGAGCCGGCCTGCACCAGGAAGGAATCTGCATGCCCATGGTAACACCCGGCAAACTTGACGAACTTCTGCCGCCCGGTGAAGGCGCGGGCAAGCCTGATGGCGCTCATGGTAGCCTCGGTGCCGGAATTGACAAACCGGACTTTTTCCACCGACGGCAGGGCCTCTGTGATCAGCCCGGCCAACACCAGTTCCCGCTCGGTGGGAGCGCCGAAGCTGGTTCCCCCGGCGATCGCTCCGGCAAGAGCTGCAGTAACTTCCGGGTGCGCATGGCCCAGAATCAGGGGCCCCCAGGAACATACGTAATCGATGTAGGCGTTGCCATCGACGTCGTAGACCCGCGCACCCCGGCCTCTCTCGATAAACAACGGGTTGCCTCCCACCGCCTGGAAGGCTCGCACCGGGCTGTCCACACCGCCGGGCAATAGCCGGCAGGCCTGCTCGTACATCTCTCTAGAGCGATTGAAAGTATGCATGTCAAGCCTCCATCCGGGATGTGAGAGATTCTCACTTCTCACTTCTCCTATTTCTGATCTAACGCTCTGGTGAGAACTCCGTTCAATTCCTGTTCGGGAAAATTGACGGCTATCTTGAATGTCCTCAGGGCGGGCAGGCTGATGATATCATCGATGCCGGTCCGTTGCCTGATTTCTTGGATCAGGCGGGACAACTGTTCCTCCGAACTGGCTATCAGGGTGAACCAGAGATTGTAGTCGTGTTCCCGGAGGTAGTTATGGGTCACGCCTGGATAGGCATTGATGATGGCGGCCACCTCATCCACCCGGTCCGGGGGCACCCGGACGGCGCAGAGGGTGCTGGCATAGCCCAGGTTTCTCAGGTCAAAAACCGCTCCCAGTTTTCTGACGATCCCTTTGGCGCAGAGCCAGCGGATTGCTCTCAGGATGCTGCCCTGGGTGACGCCCAACTCTTCGGCCATGGCCTTGTAGGGCATTGGAACCAGCGGCAGGCCAGACTGCAGGCGGATGATCACCTGTTCGGCGAGGGGGCGGATCTTTTGTTCCTGCTCATCCTTGTAGAGGCAGAGCGGGTCCTCCCCCATGAAATCGCCTCCTGTTTCTACGTAGGAGCGCGCCCGGCAACCGCCGCAGAGGCCGCGATAGGCGCAGATGCCGCAGTAGCCCTCGTATTGCTCAGTCCTCAGCTTCAGAAAGACCTCGTTATGCTGCCAGATCTCGTCGAAAGGCTGCCGCCGGACGTTGTCGATCTTTAAATCCATGTAGGGACAGGGGTAAACATCGCCCTGGGGCCCGATGATGCAGTAGGAGATCCCGGCCAGGCAACCCCGCTGGAAACGGGTAGGCAATTGACGCTGCCGGGCTACCCTGACAAACTGGGGGGCGCAGGTGGGCTTGATTTCGATTGGCAGCCGGGCCTGGCGTTCGAGCAGACGGGCGATCAGGTCTTCCGACAGCTTCGGTTCGATTGTCTCCTCGTGTCCCCGGCCTCGCCCGGTGGGAACGAAGAAAAAGACGTGGTGCCCCCGGGCGCCGATCCCGGCGGCCAGGTCGTTCAAGGCCTCTATCTCCTGGTAGTTCCAGGGGAATACCGTGGTATGCAACTGAAAGGGCAGGCCTGCCGCCCGGCAGTTGGCGGCGCCGTCCAGGGCCGCCTGCCAGGAGCCGGCCACCCCCCGGAAATGATCGTGCTTTTCAGGGTCTATGCTGTCCAGGCTGATCCCCACCACGGCAGTGCCGGCCTCCTTCAACCTGGCTACGGCCTCCGGGGTCAGCAGCGTCCCATTGGTGCCGCAGACCGGCCTCAGTCCTAAAGAATTGGCATAGGCGATCAATTCAAAAATGTCCGGCCGCATCAGCGGCTCACCGCCGCTGAAGACGGTGACCCGAAACCCGGCCTGCTTGATCCCTCTCAAGAGTTGGCGGCCTTCTTCAAAGTCGAGCTCCCTGGGGGCCATCTCCCCGGCGTCGCGGTAGCAGTGGCTGCACTTGAGATTGCAGGCGTTGGTCGTATTCCACGAGACCAGCATCTTGTCACCTCTTTTCCACTAACCACCATTTAGCCAAGATGCCACATCCTTGGCATGATAGGTGATAATCAGGTCAGCGCCGGCCCTCTTGATTCCTGTAAGTGTCTCCAGGACTATCTGCCTTTCATCCACCCAGCCCTGAGCCGCTGCAGCCTTGACCAGGGAGTACTCACCGCTGACGTTGTAGGCGACCACCGGGCACAGCACCGAGTCGCGGACCTCCCGGACCAGGTCGAGGTAGGCCATGGCCGGCTTCACCATGACCATGTCCGCCCCCTCCTCCAGGTCGGCCAGCACTTCCTGCAGCGCCTCTCTCCGGTTGGCCGGATTCATCTGGTAGGTTCGGCGGTCTCCAAAGACAGGCGCCGATCCTGCGGCCTCCCGAAAGGGCCCGTAAAACGCCGAGGCGAACTTGGCCGCATAGGAGAGAATGGCCACCCCGGAAAATCCGTTAAAGTCCAGTTTGTCTCTGATCGCTCGCACCCGGCCGTCCATCATGTCCGAGGGGGCAACAATATCGGCGCCGGCCTTGGCATGGGAGAGCGCCGTCTGAGCCAACAGCGGCAGGGTGGCATCGTTGTCGATCCGTCCGTCTCTGACCACGCCGCAATGCCCGTGGCTCATGTACTCGCACAGGCAGACGTCGGTGATCACCACCAGTTCGGGAAACCGCGCTTTTAGCAGGCGCACCGCCTGTTGGACTATCCCCTGGTCGTCGTAGGCCGAACTGGCAGCCTCGTCCTTGGTCTCTGGAACACCGAACAGCAAAACCGCCAGTATCCCCTGCCGGCAGGCAGCATCAACCTCTTCTACCAGCAGATCGGGAGACAGCCGGTAAACACCCGGCATGGAGGCAACCGCCTCCCTGCGAGCGGCCCCTTCCTGCACAAATAGCGGATAGATCAGGTTTTGGACCGTCAACCTGGTCTCCTGGAGCATATCCCGCATAGGCTTGCTTCCTCGCAGGCGCCTCAATCGCGTTTCTGGAAACATCGCATCCACCCTTCTCGAAGTTCGCCGTTCTTTCGATGTTGGAAGTTCGACGTTCGATATTCGACTATTCCCTCGTTTATATGAGTTTTCTCAGTTATCGACCTAGATGGTCATGCTCTTCTTGAATTTCTTCGTATTCCCGGATCTAGCCAGCGCATACGACCTTTGTAAGGCATCAAGGTCATGATAACTCTTTATCATTGCCTTTCCCCTTCGAATCTCGAACCTCGAACCTCGGCTTTTATGGCTTCCAGCAGACCGTCGATCGTGTACTCCTTTGCCACCAGGTCAACCCGGACCCCTACGCTTGCGGCGGTAGCCGCGGTCACCGGCCCGATGCAGGCCACTCTGCTCCGGGCGAGTAAGCCAGCCAGTTCTTCTTCATCGAAAAGACCCTTAAAATTCCTGATCGCCGAGGAACTGGTGAAAGTGAGATAGTCCACCTGCCCCTGCGTCAGGACCTCTTGCAGCACTTTTTTATATTTTGCTCCTTCCGGCACCGTCTGGTAGGACGGCGCCACGTCCACCCGGATACCGCCGGCCCGCAGGCCATCGGGCAAGACATTCCTGGCCTCCGCGGCCCTGGGCAACAGCACCCTGCTCCCAGGTGTGATCATTCCAAGCAAACCGTCCAGGAGCGCTTCCGCCCTGTACTCCTCCGGCGTGAAGTCAACATTCAGGCCATACCCGGCCAGCGCCTTCCCGGTACCGGGACCGAGGGCCGCCAGTCTTCCCTTGACCTCGCGGATATCGATGCCGCGCTCCTGAAGTCTTTTCATAAAGAAGACAACCCCATTGGCGCTGGTGAAGATCACCCATTGATAACTGCCCAGGTTGTCCAGGGCGCGATCCAGTGGTGCCGGGTCTTGGGGCGGTATAAGCTCCAACACCGGCAGGCACAGGGGCTCACCGCCCAGTACCATGATCCTCCGGGCCAGGTCATGAGCCTGATGGATCGCCCTGGTGATCAGGATGCGCTTCCCGAACAACGGCAGCTTCTCCCGCCAGCGCAACTGCTGCCGCAACTCCACCACTCTTCCCACGATCAACACCGAAGGAGAGCCGATCCCGGCTTCCTGGGCCTGTTCCTGCAGGTTATCGAGAGTGCCCGTCACTGTTTTCTGCCCGGCCCTGGTCCCCCAGTGGACCAATGCGGCCGGGGTGTCGGGCCTCCAGCCCTGCGCCAGCAGTTCGCCCCTGATCGCCTCCAGGTTTTCATAGCCCATGAGAAAGACGGCTGTCCCTTCGTGACCATTGAGGCCGTCCAGAATGCCGTCCTCCCGCCCCTTGCGCCTATGTCCGGTGACAATGGTGAGAGACGAGGAGTAGTCACGGTGCGTCACCGGTATGCCCGCATATGCAGGCACAGACACGGCGGTGGTGACACCCGGCACCACCTCGTAGTCGATGCCTGCAACTGACAGGTGCGCCGCCTCCTCACCGCCGCGGCCAAACACGAAGGGATCGCCGCCCTTAAGCCGGCATACGGTTTTCCCTTGCAGCGCCCGGTCCGCCAACACCCGGTTGATCTGTTCCTGGGTCAGCGTATGGTGGTCCGTTTCCTTGCCCACGTAAACCAGTTCGGCATCATCCCGGCAAAAAGTGAGCAGGTATTCGCCGACCAGGCGGTCGTATACAATCACATCGGCCTGCTCAAGGCACCACAGCCCCTTCAGGGTCAGCAGGAAGGGGTCGCCGGGGCCGGCGCCGACCAGGTACACGGTACCCTTTCTATTTTCCACAGGTCAAAATCTCCTTCGCGCCCTGGCTGAAACTCGATAACTTAGGCGCCTGGCGCCAGAAGAGCCTTCGCGCCCTGGTCCAACAGCCTGTTCGCCAGGTCGATCCCGGCCTGGAAAGCAGCGTGTTGCTGTTTCCCTTCCTTGCCGTCGCCCTGCAAACGGGCTTCTACCTGGCTGCTGAGCCATCGCTGACCGTCTACCTGGATGACGATACCCTGAAGCCTGAGCACATCCCCGGTGACCAGGGCCAGCGCTCCCACCGGCACCTGGCACCCGCCGCCCAGACCCGACAGAAATGCCCGCTCTGCGGTAACGGCAAGGCGGGCCGGGTGGTCTTCCAGGGCCTCACTGCACAACTGCCTCATCAAGTTGTCGTCCTCCCGGATCTCCACTGCCAGCGCCCCCTGGCCGGGCGCTGGAAGGGATATTCGAGGCGGGATGGGAAAGTAATAGCCGCTCTGCCATCCCAGGCGCTCCAGGCCTGCTGCCGCCAGGATCAGTGCGTCGACCAGCCCCTGATCCAGCTTGCGCAGCCGGGTATCCAGGTTGCCCCTGATATCGGTGATCTCTAATGCCGGGTATAGCCGGCGGATCTGGGCCGCCCGGCGCAAACTGCTGGTCCCGACGATCGCCCCGGGGCGCAAATCATCCAGGCTCTGTTTTTCCCTGGTGACCAGGGCATCGAGAGGATTGGCGCGCACGGGCACTGCCCCCACCGTAAGCCCCGCATGCAGTTCTTCCAGTCCCCTTTTTACCGGGTCAATGGCTGTAACTTCATGCAGGTCCAGGTCGGTGGGCAGGTCCTTCATGCTATGCACGGCCAGGTCTATCTCTCCGCTGCAGAGAGCGACCTCGAGCTCCCTGGTGAACAGGCCCTTCTCTCCGACCTGTGGCAGCTTCGGCAGGGGCGTTTCGGGATGAAGATCGCCTCTGGTCGAAACAACCCGCTCCTCAATCTCCAGCTCAGGAAATTTGTCCCTAATTTTCTGAATCACCCAGGCGGTCTGGCAGCGCGCCAGCAGGCTCCCCCTGGTGCCCACCCGCAGCGACCTCATCGGCCCGTCTCCCTGGCGGCTCTCGCCCAGCTCATTTCATCCTCGGTCTCCTGGCACCGGTCGCCCAAAGCTATTTCCGAAGGCAGATCGAAAAGCTTCTCCAGCACCATGCTGTACAGGTGTCCCTCATGCCCGCCGGCATACTCCTTCAGGCGCACGATCGGAATGTGCAGAAACTTGTTCAACAGGGAGTTGGCCAGGCTGCGGATCAGCCTCTCCTTTTTGGGGTCCAGTTTTCCCAGGCGCTCCAGGTAGACATGCAGTTCCTCGTCCTTCAACTGTTCCGCCCTTTGCTGCAGTGCCCTGATGGTGGGGATGACGGACAGGCTGCTCAGCCACTTCAAGAATTCCTCCACTGCGTCCTTGATGATCTCCTCGGCCGCTTGGGCGGCTTTCCTGCGCTCGTCCACCTGTCCCAGCAGGACCTGCTCCAGGTCGTCGATGTCGTAGAGGAAGACGCCGGGAATAAGGCCGGCGTCGGGCTCGATATCCCTGGGCACGGCGATATCGACGAAGAACAGCGGCCTGTTGTCCCTCGCCTCTATGGTCTGGCGCACTTTTTCCGCAGTGATCACGAAGTGGGCGGCTGCAGTACAACTGACAACAATATCGGCCCTTGGCAACTGGTAGAAAAGCTGGTCGTAGCGGATCGCTTCTCCCCCGTAGGCTTCGGCCAGGGCCTCCGCCTGCTGGAAGGAGCGGTTGGACACCAGGACGGTACTGACCCCATGGTACATCAGGTGTTTCAAGGTCAGCTCGCTCATTTCTCCCGCCCCGATAATCATCACGGTGCGCCCCTGGAGGTCGCCCAGGGTCTGCCTGATCAGTTCCACGGCAGCGTAGCTGATGGAGACCGGGTGCTGGTCGATACCGGTACCGGTGCGCACCCGCTTCCCTACCCGGATCGCCTCCTGGAACAGGGTGTTGATGATGTTGTTTCCGGTCCTCAGACGGCAGGCGGTATCATAGGCATCCCGAATCTGGCCGAGGATCTCCGTCTCGCCCAGGATCATGGAGTCGAGGCCGGCCGCCACCCGGAACAGGTGGTTGATCACCTCGTAGCAGGTCCACCTTTGAAAGTACTGCCGCCCAGCCTCCTGGTCAAGACCGGCCTTGTGGCACAAGAAGTCGCTGACTGCCGCCAGGCCTTCCTGGATCTGGCTGACCGCGGCGTATATCTCCGTCCGGTTGCAGGTAGAGATCACCACGAAACCCTTGAGCACGGTCAGGTGTTTGAGTTCACCGGCCACAGCGTCCAGCCCCGCCTTGCCAAAGGCGAGCTTTTCCCTCACTTCAACCGGCGCCGTATGGTGATCTATTCCGACAGCAACGAGGTACATGCCATCTCCACCTGCTTCCTGGCTATCTCTGTCTTGCCTGCCTTGAGCAATGCCATCAACTCCGGGGTCACTATCTCATCCCAACACTGCCGGCGTTCGTCCCCGTCCGGCAGTCGCTCCTGGATGCGCCGGCGCATCTCGCCCAGCAGGGCGGCGATCTCCTCGAAGGCCGGGCCAAACTGTCTTTCCAGGTCTTCCCGGATGCGCCTGGCCAGCATCGGGCTGCCGCCGCCGGTGCTGACGCTGATACACAGCGGCCCGCGCCTGATCACAGAGGGCACAAAAAAGGCGCTGAGCCCGGGGTTGTCCACCACATTGACGGGAATTCCCCGCTTCCGGCAGATTTGAGCAATGCGGGCGTTCAATCCGGAGTCATCGGTAGCAGCGATCACCAGGGATTTGCCCTGCAGATCGCCGGCCTGAAACCTTCGTTCATTATAGCAGAAATCTCCTCGAGCGGCTGCCTTTTTTAACTCCGGCGTCAATTCAGGGCTGACGACCGTCACTGCGGCCCCGCACTCCAGCAACCCGCCGATCTTGCGCTGGGCCACGGATCCCCCGCCCACCACAAGGCACCCCTGTCCTTCAAGCTTTAAATAGACCGGGTAAAGAGCAGCCATTTCCATCATCCCCGCTCGTCCGCCAGTTTATTGAGCTGGATCCGTTTCTTCCGGAAGACGATCCTCGCCACGATGATGCCCACTTCATACAGGATCAGCATCGGGGCGGCTACAATGATCGTGGAGAAGGGGTCGGGAGACGGCGTGAGAATGCTTGCGACAATAACTATCGCGACGATGGCGTACTTGCGGTATTTTACCAACACTTTCGGAGTAAGGATGCCCATCTTGGCCAGGAAATAGACGAGCAGCGGATATTCAAACAACAAACCAAAGGGAATCAGCAGGTGCTCGGTGAAGGACAGATAATTGCTGATCGTGATCAGCGCTGTAAACTCGCTAGAATACTTTATCAAAAATTCCAACAAAAAAGGCAGGACGGTGAAATAGGCAGACACGACCCCGCCCAGGAAAAGCACGATGGAGATGGGAACCAGCCTGGCAATATACCTTCTCTCGTTCGGGTACATGGCTGGGACCAAAAAGCGCCAGAACTGCCACAGCAAGATGGGGGATGCCGCCATGGTACCGAACACCAGGGCAATATGCAACTTGAAAAAGATCCCCTCCGTCACTCCCGTATAAACCAGTTTCAGGTGCAGATCATTAGCTGGCTTGAGGATGATGAAAAGAAAAGTATCTATGTATGTAAAAGCCACCACGCTGGTTACAAGGATGGCGATCACGGATACCATGATCAACTTGCGCAACACTTCAAGATGACTCAACAGAGGCATCTTCTGGGGAGCGGAATTGCCCTGATCGTCCTGAGACATGGAGCGGCCCTCCCTGCGCCTTGATCACGGACTAACCGCTCTAATACCCCCGCTTCTTTGAATCGGGGGAATAAGAGCCGGGTGCCCTCTGGGCGCGTCCCTGATAAGTGCAACTAAGGCTTCCGCCTTCGCGGGGTACCCGACCCAGAGGGTGCCCCGGTCGGCTCGGCGCAAGCCAAGTTTTCTTTAAAAAGTGCGCTTTTCGACAAAATCGGTAAGTGCGGCTAAAATGCGGCGTTCCTTGAGGTCGGGCAAGGGCAAAAGCTGCTGTCTCGCTTTCTGGAGGTAACGATTGCACGTCATCCTGGCCTGATCAAGGGCGCCTGACTGCCTGATCAGCATCAGTCCGGCCTCCCAGTCAGTCTCCTCTTTGTCCTGTTTGAAGATCAACCCGGCAAGCTGCGGTCCCAGTCTCCGGTCGTTCAAGGCGTAGATTGCCGGCAGGGTGAAGATTCCCTGCCTGAGGTCATTCCCGACCGGCTTGCCAAAGACATCCTCGCTGCCTTCGAAGTCCAGGATATCGTCGGTGATCTGGAAAGCCATGCCCAAAAAATATCCATACTGCTTCATATGCCTGGCTGAGGAAGGATCTGCCCCGCCGGCCAGGGCCCCGATCAGACAGCAGGCCGAAATCAGCATGGCGGTCTTTCTCTTGATCCTGCGCAGGTAAGTGCGCACGCTCTGGTCGATCCTGCCGGCGGTATCTATCTGCTCGATCTCTCCCCGGCACATGCCCATGGAGACTTCGGCCAGTATCCGGGAGATCTGCTCATCGCCGTGCTTGGCAATAAGCATCAGCGACTGTGCAAAGAGGTAGTCCCCGGTGCAGAGGGCTACGGCGTCCCCCCACTCGGCGCGCACCGTGGGCAGTTTCCTGCGCAGGTCAGCCTCGTCGATCACGTCGTCGTGGACCAGGGTTGCCATATGGAACAGCTCGGAAGCAACGGCCAGAGGCACAAGCCGGTCCAATGATCCGTCAAACAGTTTTCCGGACAGCAGCACAAAAGCAGGCCGCAGCCTTTTCCCGCCTGCCGCCACCAGGTGGCTGGATGTTTCACCCAACAGAGTGGCCGAGTCCACGGCATATCTGTTCAGTTCCGCCTCCACACCGGCCAGATCACCGTATATATCTTTTAACAACTCCGGTGCAATCATGTAACCACCATCAATTAAGTAATGAGTGCTGAGTGATGAGTGATGAGTGATTGCTCATTTTTCGTCACGCCTCATTTCAACTGAAACGGCCGCCGATAATGCGTCCTGTCTCTTTTGCCACGTTCATCAACCCACTAAAACGCTGTTCGTCTAAATATCAGTCAAAGCAACGAGTTGGGACCTCGGTTCCGTGCACGAAGACCTGGCAGCCGACTCAGATGCAACAAGTCCTTCCTCATTACTCATTACTCATTCCTCATTACTCATTCCTCATTCCTCATTACTCATTACTCATTCCGGCCAGGCTCAACACTCTCTTGACGAAGAAATCGACCAGGTCATCAAGACTGCCTGGCCCGAAATAGAAGGCCGGCATCGGTGGAGCGATGTAAACGCCCATTTCGGCCAGGGTCAGCATGTTTCTGAGGTGAATCGGACTGAGCGGCGTTTCCCTGGGCGCCAGGATCAACCGCCGCCTCTCTTTGATAGTGACGTCGGCCGCCCGTTCGATCAGGTTGCGCGAACTGCCGGCGGCGATCCCCGCCAGGGTCGCCATGCTGCAGGGCACCACAAACATGCCCCTGGTCCGGAAGGAGCCGCTGGCCAGGCAGCATCCGATATCCTGCCAATCGTAACAGGACAGCCCCTCCTCGTCCGGACTGTAACCGCAATAACTCCTGATGTGCTCCCGGTCATCCCGGATGTCGCCGGTCAGGGCCCAACCCAGCTCATCATTGACCACCCGCCTTCCGGGTCCGGAGATCACCAGGCAGATTGTTTCTCCACAAAGCCTGAGGGTTTCGATCAACCTTTTGGCATAAACCGGCCCGGTTGCCCCGGTTATCGCCACCACCCATGGATCCACCCCGGCTTACCTCCAATTAAAAACCGTATTCCGGCCACCTGGCGGTGACCAGATCCTTGATCTCCCGGGACATTTCTATCTCATCCGGCCAGTCCCGGAAGTGGCCCTCACCTGGCCACTTCTTGGTGGCGTCGATCCCCACCTTGGAACCATAGGCCGGATAAGGGGAAGCATGGTCGAGCACCTCCACCGGCCCCTCCACAAACATGAAGTCCCTTTTCGGGTCCACATTATTATAGACCCTCCACCAGACTTCTGCCATGTCGTGCACGTTGACATGGGAGTCCACGACGATGACCATCTTGGTAAACATCATCTGCCCCATGCCCCAGACGGCACACATGACTTTTTTCGCCTGGCCGGGATACTGCTTGTCGATGGCAATCACGGCACAGTTGTGAAAAACGCCCTCTAGCGGCAGATTATAATCCACCACCTCCGGGATGTTCAACCTGATCACCGGCAGAAAGATCCGCTCGGTGGCCTTGGCCATAAAGCAGTCTTCCATGGGCGGCTTGCCGACCACGGTGGCCGGATAGACAGCGTCCATCCGGTGGGTGATGCACTGCACGTGAAAAACCGGGTACCAGTCAGCCAGGGAATAATAGCCGGTATGATCGCCGAATGGCCCCTCCAGGCGTTTTTCATCCAGGTCGACATATCCTTCGAGGACGATCTCCGACCCGGCCGGCACCTCCAGGTCGACCGTCAGGCACTTGACCATTTCCACCGGCTGCTGGCGGATAAAACCGGCGAACAGCATCTCGTCGAAACCCCGGGGCAGCGGAGCGGTGGCCGAATAGGTAATGGCCGGGTCTCCTCCCAAAGCCACGGCCACTTCCATGCGCTTGCCCAGGAGGCGGTGCTTCCTATAATTTTCAGCGCCGTTCTTATGCATATGCCAGTGCATCCCGGTGGTCCTGGAATCGAATACCTGCAGGCGGTACATCCCCGTATTGCGCATACCGGTCTCCGGGTCTTTGGTGAAGGTGATCGACAGTGTCAGGTAGCGCCCGCCGTCGCCCGGCCAGCACTGCAAGATCGGAAATATATCCAGGGAGGCGTCTTCGTGATGCACGACCTCCTGGCAGGGGGCGCTGCGCACCGTCCTGGGCGCCCAGGAACTCATCTCGGCCAGGCGCGGCAGCATCCTGATCTTCTCCCAGAGTGTGCCGGGCAGGTCCTTCATGGTCAGCAGGCGCTCGATCCTGGCAGCTATTTCATCGACATCCTGAACCCCCAGGGCCAGAGCCATTCTTTCCTTGCTTCCAAAAGCATTGATCAGAACGGGGTGATCCGATCCCCTGACTCTTTCAAAGAGCAGCGCCGGGCCGCCCTGCTTGCTGATCCGGTCGGTGACTTCGGTTATTTCCAGGACCGGATCAACCGGTGTCCGCACCCTGTGCAACAACCCCCGCCTTTCCAGCGCTTCTATGAACTCCCTGAGATCACGATAGGCCACGCGATCACTCCGCCCGAATAGTGATTGGTCGTTGGTCGTAGGATGAATGCCAGTCTGCATACCTATATGCTAGTCGTCGATCGTGAGAATACAACCGTTAACCGACAACTACTTTTCTCCCCATTTTGGCCAACAACTTCTCGTACCTAGATTCCATGTAGAACAGTGTAGCGTATTTATTGTAATTACTCAAGAAGACACGGAAGACCTCGCCTTCAAGATGTCGCAACCAGAAAGGTGAATTGTTCAAACGGCCGCCCGGAATCTATTGCCGGCAGCAGATGCCACCAGCCACCGGGCAAACTCGCCCAATTCATCCTTGCCGCCTGTGGACGTCAGGCCGTTCAGGGAATCAAGCGCCCGCTCGAGAAATGGTGTCCAGGCACCGGGATCCAGGCCGGCTTCCTTAAAGCCGTACGCAATCCCGAACTCATGGCCGAACCGGCGCAGGAGGGGCGCCTCGTCCTGTCGCGACCCGGCGAAAAGCCCTCCCAGGTCGCAGCATTCTGCAAAGAACAGGCCGTATTGTTTGCCCAGGATCTCCACCAAACCGCTGTCATCCCGGGGCAGATTCCTCTGCTCGTAGAACTGGCGCATCGCAGAACCCTCATTCATCCCCCTGATCAACAGGGAGAACCTTTCCAGCAAGTGGAGGCAGTCTGTCTGGCAAAGGAGCAAAGCCAGGTGGGCGTAAAGGTAGTCTCCTTCCAGGATGACCAACTGCCGGTCGCGTCCCTGGATCTGCCGCGGCAGGTTGTGCAAGGTCACGGCCAGATAGATGAACACCATAAACAGGGCGGGGAGGATGGCAAAACCGGCGCCGTTGAACAGGCGGGCGCTGAACAGGACAAATGCCGGAGGCGTCACCGGATCGACGCCAAACTGCGGCAGGTATCTGTCCAGGAGCACCGAGGCGTCAGCGCTGAGCGAGATTTTGAGTTTGGCAAAGACGGCTTCCAGTTCTTTTTGGATACAATGCACGCTGAGCGGGTACTCCCTTACCATGCCAGCGCTGCCTCCCCCTAAAAAAAGAGGTTCTTGAATGTTCATCAGAACCTCTCTCTTATCATCATATATATCGCCCGCAGGCCTTATCGCCGGGGCCTTATGAATTGGCTGTCATGCTCCGACCTTCTGCAACACTTTCGCCGGGTCGACAAACAGCTTCTTGAAGCCGAGGGCCTTGGGATTGAGACCCATAGCCAGCCCGATCAGTTGCGTGAAGAACGGGATTGGCATCCGGTACTTCAGGCCGTACTGCTTCTCCACCGTGACCTGGCGCATGTCCAGGTTCTGCTGGCACATCGGGCAGGCAGCCACGATGCAGTCCGCCCCGGCGTCCTTGGCAACCTTCAGGATGTCGTTGCACAACTTGGTGCAGAGGTCCTCCTGCGTCAATGCCGACGAAGCGCCACAGCACTCGGTTTTGTATGGCCAGGGCAGCGGCTCGGCGCCGATGGCGCTGATGATGTTGTCCATGGACATGGGGTTCTCCGGATCATCAAAGAAGGCTACCACCTTGGGCGGTTTCACGAACAGGCATCCATAGTAGCAGGCCACCTTCAGGCCGGTCAGTGGTCGAGTTACTTTCTCCTTGATCTTTGCCAGGGTCTCGGGATTGGAGAAGATGTCGATGAATGGCCGTAGCTTAACCTTCCCTGTGTAGGGCGCCTCCAGCAGGGAGTTGATCTCGCCCAGCAGGTCCTGGTGTTTTCCCACCTCGTATTCCAGCGCCGCAAACCTGATGTGGCAGGCAGCGCACGGAGCAACCATCTCCGTCACCCCGGGGATCGTTTCCGCCTTGGCCAGTACCCTGGCGGGGAGGGCGAGGGACAGCAGGTGGTCGGTCATGTGTGCGGCAGAAGCCCCGCAGCAGTTCCACTCGGGGACTTCAACCAGCTCGATCCCCAGCGCATGGGCTACGGCGTGGGTGGAAATTCCATACTCGATAGCGGTGGATTCCATCGAGCAACCCGGATATAAGGCGTACTTGGGCATCTATTTCCCCTCCTGTTTGATCTTCTCGAAGATTTTTTTGACTTCCTTCGCCCCCTTGATCTTGTGGGGAATCGGAATCATCGGGGACTTGCCTTTCATCATCATTGGAAGGGCAAACTGCATATCTTTCATCGGATTGCTGGTCTTCATGTTGTAGACCATCAGCATGCCGGCATCGAACAGCCGCCCCCAGGAGTGAACCGTCCACAGGAAGGAGTTGTTACAGGCGATCACGTTCTTGGCGTGCTCGGTATAGCCGTGCCTGATCGCTTCCTTGCGCAAGTCATCCATCACCGCAGCCACGTCGATGTCGCGGATACACCGGGTGGTGCAGGTGTTGCAACTCATGCAGACCCAGATGGTCTTAGATTTGAGGACCTCTTCCACCATCCCCAGCATCAGCATGCGGATGATCTGGTTCGGCAGGTAATCCATGGCGAATGTACCGGGGCAGCCGCCTGAGCACTTGGCGCACTGGTAACATTGACGGATATCCGACCCCGTTTCCTCAATGACAGCATCCACGAAAGACCGATTTTCCTCCAGAGCTTGAGACAAGTCCAACTCTCCCATGGCGACCTCCCCTTAACATTCATAGTGATCAATAAAAACACTATTCTCTCTTTTTGTAATAATTCCTCTTTGGCTTGAAGAAAAATTTATATTTTTTAAGCAAACGAGCCTTACAACGTTTTTTGTAAGGCCCGAGCTACCCTTCTGATATTTTGTTATACAGGCGGTTTAAAATAAATATCCCTCCTAAAGGTTTACCGCCGCTTTCTGGCCAGTCTCCATGATCCCCCGCTTGATCTCGTTGGCTGTCATGTATTCGGCATGAAATTTGTCGACCAGGTACTTACAGGCATCCCAGGGGTCGACTTTTTCTCCACACGTAAATACGTCAACTGCGGCGTAGCCAAGTTCCGGCCAGGTATGGATCGCCAGATGGGACTCCGAAATTACCACCACACCACTTACCCCTTGAGGGCTGAACTTGTGGAAGACGCATTCCCTGATCTCGGCCCCTGCTGCCAGCGCTGCGTCCTTCATATACTGCTGGACCTGCTCCAGGTCATCCAGGACCTCGAATGCGCAACCGTACAATTCAGCTAAAACGTGACGCCCCAAAGAGTTTAGCGTTGTCATTAATAGTCTCGACCTCCTCCATTTTTCGTTATTTCGGCGAAATAAACGTAAAAAAAGGAATTTAACCGGTACCTAATTACATATCTCGGTACCCTGTTCCAGTCCTATTAGATTTTAACACTTCGTTAATAATTGTCAATAATTTTTTTAACCCTGGATTCGGCGACCTGATTGGTCAAAACGCCTATTTCCCCGATCTCCACGCTGACAATATCACCCACCCGCATCGCCCCGATGCCTGCTGGCGTACCCGTCATAATCAGATCCCCCGGATAGAGGGTCATGACCGTGGAGACGAAGCTGACCAACCGATCCACCGGAAAGATCATCTCCCTTGTTGAAGAATCCTGACGAGTTTCCCCGTTCAGGATCAGTTTTATGCTTAGATTGTCAGGATCCAGATCGGTGGACAACCAGGGCCCCACCGGACAGAAAGTATCAAAGGACTTGGCCCTGGTCCATTGGACGTCGCGCCCCTGTAGATCCCGCGCGGTTACATCGTTGGCGCAGGTGTAACCCAGGATTCCGGCCCTGGCCTCAGAAGCGCCGGCATCCTTGAGCCGTTTCCGAATTACCACGGCCAACTCGGCCTCGTAATCCACGCGTTTGCTGCTGGCAGGATGGATGATCCGCTGCCGGTGACCGATCAGGGCTGACGGAGGTTTTAAAAACAGGAGCGGCTCTTCCGGCAGCGGTATCCCCAGCTCCCTGGCGTGGTCGCGGTAGTTCAGCCCAACGCACACGATCTTGCTGGGGTTGCAGGGCGGAAGCAGTTCCAGACCCTCCAGCGGGAGCGACGATTCCCCCGGACTCCAATCACCATAGGGGCTGCCCGGCAGCAGGCGCACCTGAGTCCCTGAAACCACTCCCCAGGCATCTCCTTGCAGGTAATGAAACCGTACCAGCTTCATTCTAGCTCCTCCTTGGTAGCATTGTTGACATTAGGGACGGTTCTCATCGACACAATCAGTGAAGCTATGATAATGGAAACCCTGCGCCATCAATGTGCTGGCGCAGGGATGAGACCCCACCCAGAGGGTACCCGCCAGCTACATTGGGCTAAGATGCTGTGTTTTCAAATTCTTAGACAGGCTGAATAATTATACCACAACAAATAAAAAAAACGGGGCGTCTGTCTCCCCCGTTTGTCTTCAGATGGTCAGAGTGGCGGGACTTGAACCCACGACCTCTTGCACCCCAAGCAAGCGCTCTACCAAGCTGAGCTACACCCTGATCACCTTAAATTGTATTCGCTTTAGCAGCCGAAGTCAAGTTGACACGGTTGGCTGTTGGCTGATCCACCTTCGGTGGGTACCCCGCTGTTTGTTCCCGCTGCTTCTCGATCATCCGGGTATGGATAGCCCTGACTGCCCTGAGCACCTCATTCTCCTCGATGACGCAGGAGATCTTGATCTCCGAGGTGCTGATCATATTGATATTGATGTTTTCGTCGGCCAGGGCCTCGAACATGTCAGCGGCGACACCGGGGTTGGAGACCATGCCGGCGCCCACGATCGACACCTTGGCCATATGGTCGTTGTAGTCCATCCCCGCTGCGCCGATCTCTCCCACTACCCTCTCAACCACCGGGAGAGCCCTGGGGAGGTCGTCCCTGGTGACCGTAAATACGATATCGTTCTTTCCGCTGCGCATCCAGCTCTGAATGATCATGTCGACATCGATCTTCTCGGCTGCCAGCGCTCTGAACAGGTGCTTGGCAATCCCGGGCCGGTCGGGAACATCGAACAGTCCGATCTTTGCTACATTGACATCGTGAGCCACCCCGCTCAGCAGGCGACATTCTTCCATGCCGGAAACCTCCTTCACCAGCGTTCCCCGATTATCGTTGAAACTGGACCTGACGTGGATGGTAACCCCGTAGTGTTTGGCATACTCCACCGAGCGCGCCTGCAGGACCAGGGCGCCAAGGCTGGCCAGTTCCAGCATCTCGTCATAGGAGATGCGGTCAAGCTTCTGGGCCTCCGGTAAGAGGCGCGGGTCTGCGGTATAGACGCCGTCCACGTCGGTGTAGATCTCGCAGACCTCCGCATTCAAAGCCGCCGCCAGAGCCACCGCGGTGGTATCCGAACCGCCCCGGCCGAGGGTGGTCGTCTCGTCCCGGGCGTTCGTCCCCTGGAAACCGGCTACCACCACGATATTTCCCTTCCCCAGTTCCTGCCTGATCCGTTCCTGATCTGCAGACAGGATCCTGGCCTTGGTGTGGGCATTGTCGGTAATGATGCCGGCCTGGGCGCCGGTCAGGGAGACGGCGGGATAACCCATCCCCTTCAAGGCCATGGCCAGCAAGGCGATAGAGACCTGCTCGCCTGTTGCCAGAAGCATGTCCATCTCCCTCTCCGGGGTGCAGTCCCCCACCGCTCTGGCCAATTCAAAGAGCTTGTCGGTGGTATGACCCATGGCCGAGACCACTACGACCACCTGCTTGCCCTGGTCCCTGGTTTTCGCCACCCGGCGCGCCACATTCCTGATCAGGTCAGGGCTGGCTACAGACGTACCCCCGAATTTCTGAACGATGATCGGCACGGCTAAGAACCCTCCCACGCTCCGCGCCGGACTCATCGATGAAGTCACGAGAGTGCGGAGCGGATTTATCACAGATGACTACCCGCTCTAATGCCCCCGCTTCTCCGAAGCGGTGGGATAAGAGCGGCTACGTCACTGTATTAACTGGTTCTAAGCTTCAGTGGGGGAAAGCAATCCCCCACTGAAGCCAAGTACCAGTTGAATCACAGTGCGGACATTTCAGCATATGCGCCACAAGGACTCGGTTGCAACTCCAGTACCCTGGCTTCGGCGCCGTGAGCCAGAAAAACTTTGCGCATCACTTCTCCCGCCTTGGAACCAGGGGGTCCCAGGGCAACCACCGAGGGGCCGGCTCCGCCCAGAAAGGCGCCATAGGCGCCTGCCAGTCGTGCCGCCTGGAACATTTCATCCAAACCCCGGATCAGGTGAGCGCGGTATGGTTGATGAATGCGGTCCTGCGTGGCAGCGCCCAGTTTGTCCCAGTCCCCGTCACGCAGGGCCATGGCCAACATGGCTGCCCGAGCCAGGTTGAAGACCGCGTCCTTTAAAGACACCTGCTCCGGCAGGATATTCCTGGACAGGCTGGTGGACAGGGTGAATCCGGGTATCACTGTATAAACCACGAGGTCTGCGGGCGGCTTGAAACAGGTATACAGATAGTCGGGCGCGGCGCCGCTGTTGTCTGTGGCAGCGTTCTCCCCGGGCACGATCACTACCACCCCGCCCAACAGGGCGGCGGCCGCATTGTCCGGGTGTCCTTCCAGGGCGATCGCCTGGGAGAGAATCTGCCTCAGGGAAAGGGGATATCCGGCTACAGCATTGGCCGCGACCAGGCCGCCGACGATGGCGGCGGCGCTGCTGCCCAAGCCGCTCTGCAGTGGAATGTTGTTGCTCAAATGCAGCCGCCAACCGGATGTAGGATGAGAGGCAACCTCAAAAAGCCTGTTGATAGCCTGTGCCACCAGGTTGCTCTGATCCCTGGGGAGAGTGCTTTCCCCCTCTCCAGCCACCTCGATCTGGTATCCGTCACCGGTCTCTTCCAATTCGACCATGTTGTACAGGTTCAGGGCCATGCCCATGGCATCGAAGCCCGACCCCAGGTTGGCCACGCTCGCCGGCACCCTGACTACGACTTTTCGTCCCACGTAGGATCACCATTCTTTCTCTATGTGCAGGCGCGCCCAGAGGCGGTGCCGGGTCCGCGCCATGTCCACCGGATATGGCGCCGCCGGGCGCGGCTCGCCGGAAGGCTAGCTCTTTGAACCTTCTATTTTGGATGTGCGAAGTTAGAAGTGAGATTCGCGCCCGGCACTAATATAAGGCGTTCATGATATTGAACGCCTGTCAAGTTATGAAGCCCTGCCAAGAAAGCTAACCCGGCACCAATGAAACGCCTCTCTCGCATTCATCATTCCCAAATATGCGAAACTATCACAGAAGCTGATAAATTGCAGTGCCGGGCCGGGCACCCGCTCAAACCACGTTCAAGTCATGCAACAACTCCATGACCGCCTGCTGCTCGCCGGGAACCACCCTGGGCTGCAACTGGCAGGTGGTCAGGGCGGTATCGGAGTCCTTCAACCCATGGCCGGTCATGATGCACACAATACGGCTGCCAGCGGGGAATAAGCCCGTTTTGGCCAACTTGACGACCCCTGCCAGGGCTGCCGCCGATGCGGGCTCCACAAACAGGCCTTCATAGCGGGCGACCATCTTGTAGGCCTCGATGATCTCCTCGTCGGTCACCTTTTCGATCCGGCCGTGGGACTCATCCAGCGCCTGCACGGCCTTCTGCCAACTGGCGGGATTGCCGATCCGGATCGCCGTCGCCACCGTCCGCGGCTCGGGCACCAACCTGCCCTCAACGATCGGCGCCGCGCCCGCTGCCTGAAACCCCAGCATATGCGGCAGGCTATCGATGCGCCCGGCCTCCCGGTACTCCTGGAAACCCTTCCAGTAGGCGGTGATATTGCCGGCATTGCCCACCGGCAGGGCCAGATAGTCCGGAGCCGAGCCCAACTGGTCACATACCTCGAAGGCTGCGGTCTTCTGTCCTTCAATGCGATACGGGTTCAGGGAATTGACCAGTGTCAGCGGGTATGACTCGGTGATCTGGCGCACCAGTTTCAGGGCGGCGTCAAAGTTGCCGTCGATGGCGATAACTTCGGCGCCGTAGATCAGCGCCTGGGCCAGCTTGCCCAGGGCGACATAGCCGGCGGGCACCAGGACGACGCACTTGATGCCGGCCCTGGCTGCGTAGGCGGCTGCGGAGGCTGATGTATTCCCGGTGGAGGCGCACATGACTGCCTGTGAGCCACTCTCCACCGCCTTGCTGACGGCCACCGTCATCCCCCGGTCTTTAAAGGAGCCGGTGGGATTCTGGCCCTCAAACTTCAGGTAGATGTCGACCTCGAGTTGCTTGCCCAGCCGGTGGGCGGGCAGCAACAGGGTATTTCCCTCGTAGAGGGTGACCACGGGCGTCTGCCCGCTAATGGGCAGGAAGGAACGATAGGCGTCGATTACCCCACGCCAGGTCATCAGTCACGGCCACCTCCCTCGACCCGGATCACATTCTCCACCGAACCGACGATCGAGAGGCCCCTGATCACCGTCAGAGCATCCTGGACGTCCTGCTCCTCGACCTCATGAGTGATCAGTACCAGTTCGGCCATGGAGAAGCCCGAGACGTTCAGGGTCCGCTTCTGGATCACCGATCCCAGGCTTACCCTGTGGTTCCCAAACACCCCGGCAATGCTGGCGAGCACTCCGGGCTGGTCCTTCACCACCAGGCGGATGTAATACTTGCTGTGAAATTGCCCCTTCGGCCTGATCTTTTTCTCATAAAAACAGGTGCAGGAAAAACGCCCCGTGCTGTTGCTGGCCAGGTTGTGCACGATCGCCATCACGTCGCCCACCACGGCGCTGGCGGTAGGCATCTGCCCGGCGCCCTGGCCGTAGAACATGGTCTCCCCCACCGCATTGCCCTGGACAAAGATGGCGTTGAACACGCCCTGAACGCTCGCCAGGGGGTGGCTCTTCGGCAGCAGGGCCGGGTGCACCCGGACCTCCACCTCGTCCTGTTCCCTGGCAATTGCCAGCAGCTTGATCACATATCCGAGTTCCCGGGCATAGCTGATGTCCTGTGAAGTGACCCGGGTGATCCCTTCAACGAAAACATTGTCGGGGGTGATGCGGGTGTTGAACGCGATAGAAGCCAGGATGGCGATCTTCCTGGCAGCATCAAAGCCTTCCAAGTCGGCGCTCGGGTCCGCCTCCGCATAGCCGGCGGCCTTGGCGGCGCCCAGCGCCGCATCGAAGTCGATTCCCTCGTCGCTCATGCGGGTGAGGATATAGTTTGTGGTGCCGTTGACAATACCGATGACTGCCTCGATCCGGTTGGCAGCCAGGCTCTCCTTCAAAACCCTGATCACCGGAATGCCGCCACCGACGCTGGCCTCGAAGTACAGGTCCGACTTGGTGGCAGCGGCAGCCTCAAACAGTTCCCGTCCGTGAGCGGCAACCAGGTCCTTGTTGGCGGTCACCACGTGTTTTCCCCTGCGCAGCGCCTCTATCAGGTAAGTGCGGGCAGGTTCGATGCCCCCCAGCAGTTCCACGACAATCTGGATTTCAGGATCTTCCAGGAGATCCTGCCAGCGGTCGGTACCCAGGTCCGTCAGACCCAGACTTCGCAACTTTTCCGCATCCCTATCCAGGACCCGCTTGATCACCACGCGCCTCCCGGCGCGCTGCGCGATCTGATCCTCGTTTGCCCGGAGCAGCTTGACCACGCCCGATCCCACGGTCCCCGCGCCCATCAGGCCTATCCCGATCACTTCAGACAATGCTGTCTCACCTACTTAATTTAGAGGTCAGAGGCAAGAGGTCAGATGTCGGAAAAAGATTCAAAACAGTATCCTATCCTGCATCCAATATTCCGACTTCCCACTTCCCACTTCCTTAATAGTGGCAGGCTCTGAAGCCTCGCTTCAGCTTCAAAGCACTTTCGTGTCAGAGGTCAGAGACAAGGTGTCAGGGTCGGAAAAAGATTCAAAAGAACCAATTCCGGCTTCCGGCATCCGCATCCGGCTTCCGACTTCGCATCTCTATCTTATACAACTGTAGCGTATTCGAGACAACAGGCGTCGATTCCTGCTTTTTCGGGCTTTTTCACATTATTCGTTTTTTTTCGTCGGCGCGCAGGGATTCTTGCATGTTACCGAAAAGTTTGCTGAAACCCCTTGTCAGATGATGATGCAGATCAACCCTCCGCTTCCTTCGTTGACGATCCTGCTCACGGTCTCCTGGAGTTTGACCTGGGCATTTTCCGGCATCCGGTGGAGCTTGTTCTGAATTCCCTCCCGGACCAGGTCGTGCAGAGACTTGCCAAAGATGTCCTTCTGCCAGATCTTCTGGGGATCGTCCTCGAATTCTTCAAGGATATAGCGCACCAGCTCCTCGCACTGCTTCTCGGTGCCGATCATCGGCGTGATCTCCGTGGTGATGTCCGCCTTGATAATGTGCAGAGAAGGGGCGCTGGCCCTCAGGCGCACTCCGAACCGGTTTCCCTGCCTGATCAGTTCCGGCTCTTCCAGGTTTATATCGTCCAGGCTGGGAGCAACCACTCCGTACCCCATCTCCTGGACTTCTTCCAGGGCGGGAGCCACCTTCTCGTACTCGTGCTGGGCCAGGCTGAGGTCCCGCAGGTACCTGAGGACATCCTGGTCCCCGGTGACAGAGAGGCCGCTCACCTCTTCCAGCACCTTGTGGAACAACCCGTCCCGTGCCTTGATGTCGATCACTGCCACACCCGTGCCCAGGTTCACATCCTCGAGGGATGCCGTGGCTACAAAGTCGTCCTTCTTGATCTGCTCGACCGCCTGGTCTATCTCCCGCAGGCGGTGGACGCTGTTCACCGCATCCTGGATCGCCTGGTCGAGATCCGCCCTCAGCCAGTGGCCCGGGTCCAGTTCCTCGATCCACAGGGGCAGGTTGGCGGTGACCTCCTGAACCGGAAATTCGTAGAGGGCCTCCTGCAGAATGCTCAAGATATCGTCCTGATTCATCTCGGCGGCGTTCATCGCCAGCACCGGAACATCGTACTTATCCTCCAGGTCCCGCACCAGTTCAACAGTCTCTTCCAGATCCGGATGGAGGGAGTTGAGAACGATGACGTAGGGCTTTCCCAATTCCTTGAGCTCCCAGACAACCCGCTCTTCAGCATCCGAATAGCTTGACCTGGGGATATCGGTGATAGAACCGTCTGTCATTACGACAATGCCGATCGTCGAATGTTCCGCGATAACCTTGCGCGTCCCGATCTCCGCTGCATCCTGAAAAGGAATCTCCTCTTCAAACCAGGGCGTTCTGACCATGCGCGGGCCGTTCTCGACCTCGTAGCCGAGCGCCCCATCCACTGTGTAACCCACACAGTCCACCACCCTGATCTTCACGCTGAGGCCATTCTTGATGGAGATCTCCACCGCCTCGTTGGGGATGAACTTGGGTTCAACGGTCATGATTGTCCTTCCGGCGCCGCTCTGGGGCAGTTCATCCTTGGCGCGGTCTCGTTCATAGACATTTTCTATGTTGGGCAACACCAGCATTTCCATGAAACGTTTGATAAAAGTAGACTTACCGGTCCGAACCGGCCCGACGACGCCTATATAGATATCGCCTCCGGTTCGTTCTGCCAGGTCATGGAAGATATTGATCTTTTCCATCGGTACCCCCCTCCCTGATCTTTCTTATGCAGGACAATCCGTATTCATGCTTTTATTCTGCACAGGCCCTCTTGAGGTTCGATATTCGAGGTTCGAGGTTCGAAGGGGCTCCTCGAGGTTCGAACTTCGAGCAGAGCCTCGAACCTCGAGTAGGCTGCCGCAGCATGGCACAGGATCACCCGCCGTTATTAATTATATGCATAGTTATTTTTTGGTATTCCAGGACAACAGACCACGTAAAAAACGCCCCCACTCGGGAGCGTTTCGGTTTTTCTTTCTCCACATGCTCAACAATGCAAGTCATCCGGCACTGATCATCAGATCCTGTTCAGGAAGACATCCTCGACCTCATGGCGCTTCGAACGGGTCATCAGGTTGGATACGGCCAGCCCCGGCGCCAAACCGGAGAACAATACCTGAAAGGTCTGCTCGGTGATGGGCATCTCGATCCCCCGGTCGCGGGCCAACAGTCTGGCCGCCCTGATGGTCTGGACACCTTCTACCACCATGCCTACCTGCTCGAGGGCTTCCTGGAGGCAGAGGCCCTGACCCAGTAGAAAACCCGCCTTCCTGTTGCGGCTGTGCTTGCTGGTGGCGGTGACGATCAGGTCTCCGACTCCGGCAAGCCCCAGAAAGGTGAGCGGGCTGGCGCCCAGGGCGATTCCCAGCCTGGCGATCTCCGTCAGACCCCTGGTCAGCAAGGCCGCTTTGGTGTTGTCACCGTAGCCCAGACCCTCGGCAATGCCTGCTGCGAGAGCAATGATGTTTTTGAGGGCGCCTCCCAATTCTATCCCAACCAGGTCCGAACTGGTGTAGACACGAAATTTAGCCGTCATAAACAGGTCCTGGACCTGCTCGGCCAATCCCTGCGCTGTGGCGGCCACCACCACCGCTGTGGGCATTCCCCGGCCCACCTCTTCGGCGTGACTCGGCCCGGAGATCACTGCCAGCCGATTGGCAAACTCCGGCGCCTCCTCGCAGATCACCTCGGAGAGTCGCAGGCATGTAACATCCTCCAACCCCTTGGCCGCGTTGACTAGGGCGCTGCCGGGCCGCAACAGGACACGGCTTCTGCCCATCACATCCCTGATGCCCTGTGACGGAACCGCCAACACCACAACCCCGGCCTGCTCCAGCGCCCCCTGAAGATCGGCGGTCACCACCACTCCTGCAGGGAGGGTCACGCCCGGCAGATAATGTTCATTGTGCCTGGTTTCGGCCAGTTGACCGGCAAGCTCCGCATCCTGCTCCCACAGCTTGACGGTTCTGCCCTTGGAAGCCAGGTGCGCTGCCAAGGCTGTTCCCCAGCTTCCCGCACCCAGAATTGTGATCTCCTCCGGGAATGACTGTGATGAGTGATGAGTGATGAGTGATGAGTTATTACTCATTTTACGTCACGCCTTCTTTCAACAGAAACTCGAAGGCCACCAATAATGCGTCTATCTCTATTGCGAGGTTCATCAACTCTCAATACCTGTGATGAGTGATGAGTAATGAGTGATGAGCCTTTCCACTCATTACTCATTACTCATCACTCATTACTCATTACTCATTGTTACCAGATGCGCATCCGGTTCTCTGTCCCGTTTCGCAGGCGGCGGATGTTGGGCAGGTGCTTGATCACGATCATGATCACCGCAGGTATGACAAAAATGAAATAGATGAACGGTACATTGAAGATCAGGGCGATCACCGGCACGGACAGGGTTGCAATGATCGACCCCAGAGATACATAGCCGGTCGTAGAGACGACCAGCAGCCAAATGATCAGGGCCAGGAAGATCTCCTTGGTAATCAAAGCCAGCGCCACTCCCATCCCGGTAGCCGCCCCCCGTCCGCCGCGAAACCCCAGGAAGACAGACCAGTTATGTCCAACCACGGCGGCCAGGCCTGCCGCTACTCCCCAGGCTGGGTCGTGATGCGCCCCGATCAGGGCGGGAAAAAAGCCTTTGGCGGCGTCGCAGAAAAAGACCAGCATCCCCAACTGTCTCCCCAGCACACGAAAGGCATTGGTGGTGCCGATGTTGCCGCTTCCGTGATGGCGCAGGTCGACCCCTCTCAACCTGCCCATCAAGTAGCCGAAGGGAATGGAACCAACCAGGTAGCTCCCTATGACGAGGATGATGAACCAGAACAAGGCAAACTTACCCTCCAATCATCAACCACTACTTGGAGCGCGGCCGGAAGATCAACCGCAGGGGCGTTCCCTCGAAACCATAACTCTCTCGCAATCGCCGCTCCAGGTAGCGCTTATAGGAAAAGTGCAGCATTTCCGGCTTGTTGACGAAGAAAACAAACGTGGGGGGCTTGATGCTCACTTGCACCACGTAGTAAATCTTGACATCCTGCCCCTTGACAGAAGGAGGCGGATTCAGGCAAACAGTCTCATTCAACCAGGTGTTCAGGTTTCCGGTGCCGATCCGCCTGGTCTGCTGCTGATTGACGTTGTCGATGTGATCGAAGATCTTGACAACACCCTTACCGCTGTTCGCCGAAACGTAGTGGATAACTGCATAGCTCAGAAAATCCAGTTCGGTCCGGATGAGCCGCTCGAACCTGCTCCTGGCGTCCTGCTCCTCGACCAGGTCCCACTTGTTAACCACTATTATAAGTCCTTTACCGGCATCCTGAATATACCCGCCGATCTTTTTATCCTGTTCGACCGTCCCCTGACCGGCGTCGAGCACCAGCAAGGCAACATCAGCCCGATCGATCGCCTTCAGGGAACGGAGCATGCTGTAATACTCGACGTTGGCGGTAACCCGGCTGCGTTTTCTGAGGCCGTACGTGTCCACCAGGACGTACCGGCGCCCGTCCCTGGTCAACACCGTGTCAATGGCATCCCGGGTGGTTCCCGGCACATCGCTGACGATCAGCCGTTTTTCTTTCAACATAGCGTTTACCAGGGAGGATTTTCCCACGTTTGGCCTCCCGGCGACGGCTACCCGGACTTCAGAAGCCGGATGCAGGAGGTCGGATGTCAGATCACTTTCCTGACTGTCTTCTTCCGAACTTTCAGGTGACCTTTTCAGGTGATCTTCTTTCTTTTTTCCGGTCTCTGACATCTTGCTTCCGGCCTCCTCCTCCGCATCCGGGCTAACGCCCGGCCTGAAAGAATGCAGAGTACATGTGCCCGCCAAGCGGGCGCTGATCCGGTCCAACAGCCCATCTATATTGAGGCCGTGCAACGCCGAGACCGGGACCGGTTCGCCGAGACCCAGTTCCAGGAAGCTGTATGCCACATGGCTGTCCTTGTAATTGTCCACCATGTTTACGGCAACGACAGTTTTTCTCCTGGTTTTTTGCAGCAACCGCGCGATCTCCACATCCTCGGTGGTCGGACCCACCCGTCCATCCACCACCAACAAGACCAGGTCGGCCTCACTGATGGCCTTGTCCACCTGTTCGTGAATGTGGGCGGCAAATTCCTCATCCTCGGTGAAGAAGCCACCGGTGTCGATCAGGGAAAAGACCGCCCGGTTCCACTCCACGTCTCTGTACAGGCGGTCCCGGGTAACCCCGGATACATCCGCCACGATCGCCGTGCGCCCCCCCGTGAGGCGGTTAAAGAGTGTGGATTTTCCCACGTTTGGCCGGCCGACTATAGCCACCACCGGTTTTGCCATAAATCCTGCTCCTTTTCTTCGCAAGAGTGCCGTACTCACAAGCATGCACTCAGGCGCCCCCGAGTATCTCTCCCACCAGGGCGCCGGCGGTCGGTTCCAATACCGTGAGACGGCAGCCGATCTGTGAGGCGACCTGCTCCACGGACATCCCATCCAGCAACAGAGAGGTATCCTGTTTCAGCAAGACATTCGGCAGAAGCACCTCTTCGCCCCGTAATCCCCGCAGGCCCCACACCAGATCTCGCCCGGTCAGCAGTCCGGTGACGCTGATACGTGAGCCGAAGAAGGTGCTGGTGACCGGGATCAGGGACACCTCCAGGCTGCGGATCCTCCTTAAACGGCGTATCACCGGTTCCAACACCGCCGCTCCCGCCCTGCCGGTGGCTACAAAGAGGCGGCGCTGATGCCGCAACCGCTCGGGGAGCACCGGCGCCAGCCTGCGAAATTCATCCTGGAAAAGCCGTCCATTACCGATCCCGTTTTCCAGTTGTGGAAAACAGTCATACGAACACGCCCTGGGAAAGGGCAGACGTGCCCGGATAAAGAACTCGTCCGCCAGGTATATGAACGAGACCCCCAGTTTGCGCAAAAAACCTTTTTGAAAGGCGACCGCCTCCAGGATCAACCTGGTGCACTCCGCCCTCGTAAAGGCCCGGACCTGCGGGCGGGCATTGCGAAACCTGGTCAGCCCGACCGGCACGATTCCGACCGAAGCCACATGCGGCCAAAAAGCAGCCAGGTCGTCGATGGTCCTTCCCAGAACGTCGCCATCGTTGATGCCCGGGCACAGCACGACCTGAACGTGCATGGTGATTCCGCCATCAGCCAACCGCCCCACCTGGTCGAGCACCGGAACCGGTCCCCGCCTACCCAGCAGGAAACCCCTGACTCCGGAGTCGGTAGCATGAACGGAGATGTACAGGGGACTGAGATGGAGGCTCTGAATCCGGCGGACCTCCCGGTCATCCATGTTGGTCATGGTCAGGAAGTTGCCGTGTAAAAAAGAAAGACGGTAATCGTCGTCTTTTTCATAGAGAGAGGGGCGAAGCCCCGGAGGCAACTGGTCCACGAAACAGAAAAGGCAATGATTACGGCATCTTTTAACGCCGTTGAAGCAGTCGCTGTCAAACACCAGCCCCAGGTTGGCGTCGCAGTCCTTGTGCACCAGCAGCGCCCTGTCCTGCCGGCCGCTCCGGATTCTGAGCCTGACGGCCTCCCCGCAAACCAGGAAACTGTATTCAATTGTATCCCGCGGGAGGATGCCGTTGACTGAAAGCAACCGGTCGCCGCTTCTAATCCCACATTTATCGGCAGGCGATCCCGCAATCACTCCTGCAATTCTGATAACCGGATACTTAATAGCTAACCACCAACCACCAAATTTTGCTCCATTTTTTTTCCATTATCCTTGACCGGCATGAATTAGTCAAGGATTCCCTCTTTCATTCTCCTGATCACATCACCGCTCTCCCGGCGACAGGCGCCAATCTTCTTGATAAAAAGCCTCTCTTCCCAGAAGCGATACAGCCTGTCCAGGCCGAGCCGGCGGCAGCCCCTCGCTGCCAGGAACCCGGCGTAAGACGGCCGGATCTCCGGATTCACCACCAGGCAGTCAGATTGGGGCACCTCCAGGAAAAACCGCAATTCTCTGATAATGCGACCTACAATAACCGGATCCCGCCCGGCTCCCACCAGGTAGACCTGATAATCATCAGCAACGCCCGCAAAGAGCACCGAGCCGACGGCCCCCGTAAAAGACTGCCGCCGCGCCCAGCAAAGCACCTGCTCGTCCGATGCCCCCGGATGGATATGAAAACCGGTTGTAAGCAACGGATACCTGAAACCGTCGGGACAGAGATAAAAAATTACCTGGCGCAGCGTCGCCGGAAGCGACGTCTCGCCGGCCCGGCAGTTCTCCAGCAGCCTTTTTTCAGTTCGGCTCGCCAAGCGCACAAAGCGAAAATATGCAAGCTTGGTCCCCAACACCACGAAGGGACGGCCCAGGCTGACGATCTTCAGAGCCCTGGAAACATAACCGCCGAAGATCATCAAGAGATTGACAGGGGCCGTGGTATCCACCGAAAAAATGTTGCCGGCACAACCATAGATGCCGGCAATGACGATCAGCAGGCGGTTGATATGCGGCCCCAGCATGCCCTTGCCCAGGACAAACACCGCCCGGCCGGCCTGGTCGCGGCCCATAAACCGAAAGTGCCCGTGGGTGATCGCTTCGTTTCCATCGTAATGGGGCACCTTCAGGATCTCGACGGTGTTTGGCACCCGGTCACGAGGCAGGAGCCCCAGATAGATCCCTGACGAAGTGACCGACGAATGGGCGCCGCCATAACAATGATAGATCACGAACTGGCAAACACGGTCGTTGGTTTCTGTTCGTTGGTCGTTGCAAAAAACCTGATCATCGGTCATCGGTCGTTGGACATTGGCCGTTAGATTTTGCATACCGAATCTGTTTGTTTTTCATTGAACACCAAATTGGCCAATTTGCCCCTCCAACCGCTAACCACCATCAAGCCTGGGGTCTGATCCGCCGGGCGATCTCCGACATTTCGCTGGCGAAACTGGATACCGGTTGGCCTTTCTTGATCCCGTCCGCTATCTTCTTGATCCGCTCCACCAGGTCCGGGTCCGAAGCCACATACACCTGCTTCAAGCCGGTATTGGCAGCCCTGACCCGCTTGGCAACCTCCCTGGCGATCAGATCGGTCTTCTTCTCCATGTTTGGCTGCAGTTCGAGGCCGATATAGGCGGTGTTTCCCGATACTACCGCGGTAGCGCTCTTGACTCCCGCCACCTTCACCGCCGCCCGGGCCGCATCATCGGCACTTTTTTGCTGGCCGGAATACGTTTTTGGGGGAGCCGGTTGCCTGGCCGGTGTTTGCAGTTGGGGTTGGGTGGACGGGCTCTGTGGCGAGAGCGGGGGTTGCGACGGCAATGGCTTCCGTGCCGGCTGGCAGCCTCCCAGCGCAACGGAAGTCAGGATGGCGATCGCCGCGAACAGCGCGACAAACGTTTTGTTGCTCACATTCTCACCCCCTTTTCTCTTTTTTAGTCTGTCACTTTCAATAAGAAACAATGCGCCGCTTTGGACATTCAACGAGTTCTAAGCTTCAGTGGGGGATTGCCTTCCCCCCACTGAAGCTTAGAACTCGTTAATACAGTGACGTAGCCGCTCTTATCCCACCGCTTCAGAAGCGGGGGTATTAGAGCGGGTAGTCATCTGTGATAAAAAAACCGGCCGCAGCCGGTTATATCAGATGTCGGAGGCCCATTTTTACTACTTCGTTAATCTTTGAAAAGCCTTCTTTAAATCCTCCCTGCTGTTGATGTTAAAAAAGCAGTCAGCACCCCCAAAAGCAACTATCTCTTCATCCCGGACATACTTCACTCTCACCTGATCATAAAAAGCGGCCACCTTGGGCTTGCCTGCCAACAACGAGGCCTCGATGAAAGGGATGCAGGTCTTCCGGTAAACTGCCGACAACGGCTCCGCATAACCATTGACGAAGGGCACGACCGCATCATCCCGGGGGTCGGCCCGCTCGACCAGGAAAGCTCCCAGTTCGCCGCTGACAAAAGGCATATCGCAGCCGACCACAAAATTCAGGCTGTACGGCGAGGCCACCAGGCCGGCATGGATGCCGGAGAGTGGCCCTTTTCCCGGTATCAGATCGCACACGATCTCCACTGCCAGCCCCTGATACTCCTCCGGAGAATTGGTAACCAGGACCAGCAGGGTGAAGAAATCTTTCAATTTGTACACTACTCTGTCGATCAGCCTCTGGGAGGATATCTCCACCAGGGCCTTGTTCCCGCAAAAGCGGGAGCTTTTTCCGCCAGCCAGGATTATTGCCGCTGCGTCCAGCACTAACGGATGCCACCTTACCATATGTTCATTATTTCTTCTGTAACAAAGACTCCGCCTTATTTGCCCGATGACTACCCGCTCTAATGCCCACGCTTCTTTGAAGCGGTGGGATAAGAGCGGCTGCGTCCATAGATCAACTGATAGGCGGCACCGGATCTTTGGCGTACTTCCCGCAGCCAAACCGCTTGGCGCTCACGCAGTTCAGGGCGTTGCGGCATTCCGGGCTGTATTTCTGGGTGATCTTGACGTAATTGAAGCTGCGAAACAACTGCCTCAGATCCCTGCCACCACAGCGGGGGCATGTTACCTGATCCTTGCAGTCCGCCCCGACCAGCTTGGTAAACTCCTCGTGGCATTTATCGCAGTTGAAAGTATACATCGGCATGCCTTTCCCTCCCCCCGCGGCTATTTCTGATCGGATTGTGTCTGCAGCACCCCGATCATCGCCCCCAGGTTCTGCGACAGTTCCTGATCATCACCGGCAACGGTCTCTGTATCGTTCCTGGATTCCCGGTCCCTCTTGGACTTGCCCTCTCCCCGCATGGCATCCTTGATGCTCAGGCTGATCCTCTGGTCCTGCTTGTTGATATCCAGGACCTTCACATCAACCTCTTGTCCGGCGGAGATCACGTCTTCCGGCTTGGCTACCCGGAAGTCGGCCAGCCTGGATATATGCACCAGCCCCTCGACCCCGGGTTCGATCTCCACGAAGGCCCCGAAAGAGACCATCCTGACGATGGTACCCTTCACGATCTGACCGATCTGGTAGCGCTCGTCAACGGTCTTCCAGGGATTCGCCTGGGCCTGCTTGAGGCTGAGAGAGATCCGCTTGTTGTCACGGTCGACGGAGATCACGTAGACCTCGACCTCATCGCCTTCCTGAACCGCCTCCGAGGGGTGCTTGATCCGGCCCCAGGACAATTCGGAGATGTGCAGCAGGCCATCCACGCCGCCCAGGTCCACAAAGGCGCCGAAGCTGGTCAGGTGCCGCACCGTGCCCTTTCTGATCTCACCGGACTGGATCGTCTCCCAGAGCTCTTTTTGGGCCTGGATATATTCTTCCTGGAGGATCGCCTTCTGGGATAACACGACCTTGCCCCGGTTTTTATCAAACTCGATCACCCGCAGGCGCAGCATCTTGCCTACATACTTGTCCAGGTCGCCCACGTAGCCTCTTTCCACCAGCGATGCCGGCACAAAGCCTCGCATGCCCATAACGTCTACGAGCAGCCCGCCTTTGACCACCTTCAGGACTTCGCCCGCCATTTCCTCTTTGGTGTCCAGGGCATGCTCCACCTGTTGCAGGGCCCTGGCCCGGTCCGCCCTTTTCTTGGAGAGGATCAGGTGCCCCTCGTCGTTGTCGACCCGCAGTACGAAAACGTCGATCGTGTCACCCTCCCTGACAATCTCACGGGGGTTATCGACGCTCTTTAAAGCCAGTTCCTGGCGCGGGATTATACCCTCGGACTTTCCGCCGATATCTATTAAGACCTCGTCATCTCGCACCTGGACAACAGTCCCGTTGATGACATCACCCTGCTGTATCTGGCGCGGTGTCCCGGCAAAATCGAGGTTCATCATCTCCTCTTGTCCCGGTTCCGGTTGTACCGGCTCCGGCGGCATCCCGGCTACAGCCTGCTCCGGCGAGGCGCCGGCTTCCGGTAGGGCAACCGCCTCGTCCTGCGGTGTCCCGGGCGGCTCCTGCTCCGGCGAGGCGCCGGCTTCCGGTAGGGCAACCGCCTCGTCCT
>Ga0116107_1000369_pt1 | contig 36931 bp, 31 predicted proteins | sample June2015DPH_6_10_FD_88969 | JGI IMG/M metagenome (GOLD analysis project Ga0116107, IMG submission 88969) | Peatland microbial communities from SPRUCE experiment site at the Marcell Experimental Forest, Minnesota, USA - June2015DPH_6_100 | ecosystem: Environmental > Terrestrial > Soil > Wetlands... | reverse complement strand
GTACGTGCCAGCGAGTGGAAATCCGTCGGCCTCGGTCCAATGGATGTCGTCGGCCATGACGCCGAGGGCGGCGGGCACGTCGCCCGTTGCGAAGCTTGCATAGGCGTTTTCGACGATTTCCTTGTTGGTGGCCATCTCGAGTCCTCTTTCCTGTCGGCAGAGCTGCCCGGCTAATCACCTTGACGAACTAGCTTGAAATCGCCTGCTGGCGTAGAGAGGCAACGCCTGCGAGGTTTCTGGGTGACCTCGTAGTGCCGGTACGGGGCAGCCGCGGCTACTGAGCGACCACATCGAATGCTGACCTTGGATTGACCGGTCGGGAATCTCTTGGGAATCTGCGGAGCGACATTCGCTTGCGCTGAACGGACTCAGTGGACGGCCACTCGCGCAAGGACAAGTTCAACGGACTCGGCTCGATTAGGTGGACCTTCTCGGCCCGATTCCTAAACCGCGTGTCGCAGGTTCGAGTCCTGCCGGGGGCGCCCCTAAAGAACCCCAAGGGAGGTAGATAACTCCACGGGTGCCGGACACAACCTGCCTGCCCGACGGCGGGGCTGAAACCCGGGGCGACCACGACGCACCAGTGGGAGCTACGGGCAGGCGGACGGGACGGCAGTAGCGAAACGTAAAGGGGCTCGCCGGAAATGAGCGGGGTGCACCGCTCGCGACAGCAAGCACTTGACGCCCCCGGCACCAGAAGGTGCCCCCGCCTACCCGGCGATACGGGTCACTCTCACCCTTTAGACCAGCCCGGAGTTATGAGGCAGCCCCTGGGGTGGCGGTGCCTGCTAGGGCTGGGGAACCTCAGGGCGATCGATAATCCGCAGCCAGGAGCCGTCGGGTTGTTGGCGCAAAACCTGCACCCGAACTCCGGTGTTGTCGGCCGAGCGCGTAGAGGTCAGCGCCAAGTTCTCGAACCTTACGGTTGGCAGGGGAGCTTCCAAACCAAACTTCACTTCTGCGTCGACCATCTGCTGGTAGATGGCCTGAATGGCCTCTCGGCCTGAGATTGGTTGGTCGACCGGGTAGGCCAAGACGGCTTGCGGCTCGTATAACGCGGCTACGCCGGCCGTGTCGCCGGCATTGAGGCGTTCGGCGACGAGCCGGGTTACAGCCTCCGGCTCTGTTGCCTTCATTTCGTTGTTCATGGGGAAACGCCCCCTTCAAGTCTCTTATCCACTGTTAAGCCGGCACGAATAGTGTCACCAGCGTGCCGTCGCGGGTCAAGGCCCGCCAGCCGGCGATCAGGGGCGGTCAGCCCCCATGCCCTCCGTGCGCCGTGGCCGGTTCCGCCAGGTGAGCACAAACAGATGCTCGGAGGATTAGTCTGCGCGCCACCATCTAGGGGAGGTCGTCGACATGTGGGCACAAATGATCACGACGCGCTTGAAGCCAGGCAGGGAAGACGACCTACCGAAGCTGGTCGCTCAGTTGCGGGCAGCTGAACAGCCGGGTTCAGGTCTCGTGCACTCGACAGCAACCCGAGACACGAAGGATACGAGCCGAGTGATCATGTTCGTTGTCTTCGAGAGCGAAGAGAAAGCTCGGGAGCGCGAGAGCGACTCCCGGCGCCAGGAGGGACTTCAGGCCGCTAGGGCGACCATGATGGAGATCTTCGAAGGTGCTCCGGAGTTCACCGACCTGACAGTCGTTGACGACTGGGCTTTGTAACCGGTAATCGCTTGTCCCACGGAACCGGCGTTTAGGCACGGTCGTTATGACCGACCTGCTGCCGAAGGAGTATTCGGCGTGCTCACCAAAGACGCCCTTCCAGGGCCGTTTGCATCTATACCGGACTCCTCGGCCTTACTATTTGCAGAATTGTGCCGAGCTTTGTTTCCGAGACGCTTGCGATCCTGCTCCTCGTCGCGACGCTCGCGTGCGCTGTCACCCGTCCCAGGGGATGGCCAGAGGCCGTGTTTGCTATCCCGGCCGCCGTCTTGCTCTTTGTGCTAGGAGTGCTGCCGCTGAGCCAGGCCGGCGCCGAAGCCAGGAGCCTCGCCCCGACTATCGGCTTTCTCGCCGCCGTCCTCGTTCTCGCCGATCTGTGTGACCGCTACGGCCTGTTCGAGGCCGCCGGGAGCTGGATGGCGACCGGCTCTCGCGGCAGACCGGTCGCGCTCCTCGCCCTGGTCTTTGTGGTCGCAAGCGTGGTGACCGCCGTGCTCGGCCTGGACGCGACGGTCTTGCTGCTCACCCCGGTCGTGCTCACGACGGTGGCACGGCTCCGGCTCCGGGCCAAGCCGCACGCCTATGCCTGCACCCACCTCGCGAACTCGGCCTCGCTGCTCCTGCCGGTCTCGAACCTCACCAACCTCCTGGCGTTCCGCGCCAGCGGGCTGAGTTTCGCCCGCTTCGGGGCGATCATGGCGCTGCCTTGGTTGGCGGCGATCGCCGTCGAGTGGGGCGTGCTGCGGCGGTTCTTCGCCACCGATCTCGTCGGGCGCAGTGAGACCGAGGTCGCGACACCGCTTCGGATTCCAGTCTTCGCATCCGTGGTAGTGGCGCTCACCCTCGTCGGGTTCTTCGTGGCCTCGGTCCTCCGTGTCAACCCGGCGTTCGCAGCACTCGGCGGCGCCGTCACCCTGGCTGTGCCGGCCCTGGTGCGTCGACGCGCAAAAGTCCGCGACATCGGCCTTTCGGTCGACGTCCCGTTCCTCGCCTTCGTCCTGGCCCTCGGGCTTATCGTCAAGGCCGTTTCGCTCCACGGGCTGAGCTCGCTGATCGTGCATATGGTGCCAAGTGGGACATCGCTCGGGTCGCTGCTCCTCGTTGCTGGAATCGCTGCCCTGCTCGCCAACCTCATCAACAACCTCCCGGCGGTACTCCTCCTTCTCCCGGCAGCAGCGGCGGCCGGGCCGGGGGTGGTTCTCGCGGTGCTCATCGGCGTCAATGCCGGACCCAACCTCACCTACGTCGGCTCGCTTGCGACCCTGCTCTGGCGGCGTGTGCTGCGCCAGCGCGGAGAGGAGCTGCCCACCTCGGAGTTCCTCCGTCTAGGTGTTATGACGGTGCCTCCCGTGCTGCTGGCGTCGACTGTTGCCTTATGGGCGTCACTGAGATTGGTGGGATGATTGCGCCCGATGAAGGCCGTTGTCTGGTTGGTCGAGGGGACATGGCAAGGGTGCCTCGATGCCGCCGCCCGGATCCTTCCCTCCGACGCGCGGGTCGCGCTCCTCCACGTCACGCCCTCCGATGTCGGCGAGGTCACCGAAGCGGCAACCGCCGGACTGCTCGGTCGGGCCTTTCGGGTGCGCCGACCCACCGGACATTTCGAGGAGGTTGCAGACGAGGAGGCCCTGGAGATCCTGCAAGCCGCGGCAACGCGGCTCGGACGGGAGAATACGGAGCTTGTTCATCGTCGGGGGCGGGTAGAGCGCGAGGTCGTCAGCGCAATAGCAGAGGGGGTAGAGCTCTTGGTTGTGGCTCGCGACGGTGATCGTTCGCGTCTCGGTCCTCACAGCTTGGGCCCCGCCACTCGCTTCATCGTCGACCACGCCCCTTGTCCCGTGCTGCTGGTGTGGCCGGACGAGGCACCGGGCATCGAGTCGATACCACCACCGCCAGGGCACCATCCACAGCCACCGCCCCCGGGGCACCATCCGCCGCCGCATGGGCCCCACCGCGAGGGCCCATAACTGGGCAATCTGTGCCGGTTGTCTTGTAGCGCGGTCACTGCCGTTGTGAGTACGGATTCGGAGTTCCGCTCTTTGACGAGTGCCCCAGAACAATGACAATGCCCCTGAGGGTCACCGCGATGTGCCGTACTGCCGCACCGTTCCGGCGATCAGTGACACCCTCGTCAGCGTGACAGTAATCCGGAGGGCAACTACCGCCGTGTTGCTTGTTCTCGCCGCGCTCGCCGCGTGGTCAGCTGCGAGATAGCCGCGCATCGGTCATCGAGGAGAATCGGCTTCGCGCAATCCCTGACGGAGCCCTCGCCGTATACCTCCGTGATAGCTACCGAGGCGTCTAGCTCGACGCGAGGTGGAGGACGAGATTCTCATGAGATCGGCCCATGGCGCAACGCGGTCGTCGCTTCCGATCCTGCTCGCAGCAGGAGTGACGTTGGCGGGATCGGGCGCAATTGCAGCCGCGGCTACTGTTCGGTCGATCGCGCGTCAAGCGTTCCTCTTGACGCGCGATCGACCTTGCGAGCACCCGGTGAGTTCGGCCGACGACTCGGGCCTCAGGAGAGCTTCAACATGAGGAATCTGTCAGCAATGCGCGCAGCCGCGGAGGATAAGCGTCGAGAGCAGAGTCTGAGCTGGCAATGGCTCGTCTTGCGAGTCATCGGAGCCGGGCTCCTCGTCGCGACCGCGGCGATCCACCTTGATCTGTACCTGACCGGCTACCGGACGATCCCGACGATTGGCTGGCTATTCCTGCTTCAGGTGATCTCCGCCTTTGGCCTCGGCGCGATCGTCCTCGTATCTGATAATCGGCTGGCCTCGGCAGCGGGTGCCGGGTTTGCTCTCGCGACTCTTGGCGGTTATCTGTTGTCGTTGCGGATCGGCCTCTTCGGTTTCCGGGAGGTTCGCACCACCGCTGGAATCGTGGCCGCCGTCATCGAGGTGGTTACTTTCTCGGCGCTTGCCGCTGTTGTCTTGCACCCACGCGCCCAACACCAGCCCGCAGCGCTGCCGATTCAGGGCAACAACTTCTTAGACAGACTTCAAGCGGCCATCCCAGCCGGTCGGTGGGCGGCTGCCGCGCTCTCGGTTCTGGCCGCAGTGCTTTTGGGCGTCTCCCTCGCGGCCACAGGACCAACGTCAACGAGCGCAGGCTCGTCGAGAGCGCTCCTGAAGATCGCAAGCATCAGTGGCGTGTCGGTGCTGACCAATGCCCGGGGCTACACGCTCTACTGGTTTGTCCCCGATACGCCGACGAAGTCGACCTGTTATGGCACATGCACCGCGTACTGGCCGCCGGTCATCGGGACTCCCGCCGCCGGCCCGGGCGTGACGGGCAAGCTAGGAACGATCAGGCGGTCAGGCGGAGCAGCCCAGGTCACCTATGACCACCATCCCCTCTACACCTACGTCGGCGATTCCGCTCCCGGTCAGGCCAACGGAAACAACATCACCTTGAATGGCGGGTTGTGGCACGAGATGACCATTTCTGGCTGACCACAGCCAGAAGGCGTTTACACTCGGGGAAGAACGAGCCCGAGCGGAGCTTGGGGATCGAGAGTTCCATCTCGCGTCGAACTACGCCTCGGTAGCTATCACGGAGGTATACGGCGAGGGCTCCGTCAGGGACTGCGCGAATCCGATTCTCCTCGATGACCGATACACGACTATCTCGCCGCCGACCACGCGGCGAGCACGGCGCGAACAATCAACACGACGGCAGTTGCCCCCCGGATCGTTGCCACGCTCACAAACCGAGGCATGCCTTTTCCCCCGACGACCGCGATGGCAGCAACGGTCCACAACTTGGCGAGCGCTCCTACGCCGACCGTCACTCATCCGCCTCTTGGAGTGCTCCTTCGCGAAATCTGCGTAGCACCAATCCGCCGGCCGATGTCGCCCGTAGTACTACCAATACCCGAACATCACGACCTAAGGAGACGAACGACATGAGACAGACGACGCACCACGAACATGTAACTCGTGGGGTCCTGGTTGGACGCATCGCGGCAGGTGTCGTCGCGGTTGGCGGACTCTCTGCCTCCGCCTTTGCGATCAGCACCGCAGGTGCCGTTACGAATAGCGCGGCGAAGAGCGTTGTCATCTCAACGATGAAGAACGCGAAGCTCGGCACGATCCTCGTGAGCGGCAAGACTGTCTACGCCTTGAAGGCAAGCAAGGTGGGTTGCGTCGGTCAGTGCACGAAGATCTGGCCTGAGGTCTTGCTCCCCAAGGGCGTCACGAAGGCGACAGCTGGTAAAGGTGTGTCGGCTTCGAAACTCGGCTCGGTGATGCGTTCCGGCGGAGTGCGACAGGTCACCTATTCCGGAAAGGCGCTGTACTGGTTCACGTACGACGCTGCCGCCGGACAGGTGAACGGCAACGGCGTGAAGGATACGTGGGGGTCATGGTCCGTCGTCGTGACGGCGAAGCCGGCGGCGACAACAACGACGAAGCCGGGTGGAGGCTACGGATACTGACGCCCAACTCGGTCAACACAGGGAGACGCTCGCCGCACCACAGGTGAGGATGAGCATGATGATCCGAGCCGAGAAGGAACTCCGGTGTCGGCGTGCCCCCGCCGGGTGTCCCTCATGTGCCGTACTGCCCCACCTACCCGGCGATAGGGGACACCCTCAACACTTGATTGAGTTGCACACCCCGGGGCACGGTCGCACTCCATAACCGTCGGTTCGCTCGGTCGGGATCCAACGACGATTCGGTCGCCAGGCTCCTAGATGCTCTCGATATCTCCGCTGCAAGCCTGCTGGGCGCGATCTCGCATGACGCGATGGAACATGGGTCGCTCTCCTGGGGCTAGATCCCGCGCCTCATGAAATGGAAATCGTCTTCGTTGTGGTGGGCCCGCCCTTCACGGAGACCTGCAGCGTGACCGGCACTCTCATCACCGAGGCGTTGGCGAAGGCGAGCACGCCGGGCGCCGTGAGCGCCATTTTGACGACCACAGCGCGCGTTGCCGTGTGGATGTTGTAGCGGGACCGGGCGAGGATCCCCGCCGTGCCCCTCAGCTCGGCGACGCCGGAGCACCGGGCACTTTGGCACACCAGCGTGACTGGGACTGAGCCGTTCGTGACGGAGTACTTGAGGCTGGTGACCCTGAGGCCGGTCGCCCCAGTCGTGGTGCCGGGCAACGTGACGCCGCTACCCGGCACCGGCCCGCCCTTGGCCGCGGCGACGAGCGGGGCGATGCGCTGCAGAAGGGCGGTCGCCTGGGCGGGGAGCAGCGCCCCGAAGATCTGGACGACGACGTTGTCGACGGCCATGTAGGCGCCGGCGACCGTCATGCCCCCGCCGTGGCCCTCGACGCAGGCACCGCTCCCGAGCGCGGGAGTCGACCAGTTGCTGGCGATCGCGTGCATCGACGCGCAGAAGTCGTTGAAGTACGTCATCGCCTGTGCGGCGGTCGACTCGGTGAGGTAGTAGAGCGTGAAGGAGTTCATGGCAGTGTTGTACGGAGGGTGGAAGAAGGTGCACGCCTGCCAGTCGAGGGTCACCGTCTTTCCGTTGATCTGCGACGGAATCTGGTCGAACGGATTAGCACTGCGCTGCACCATCGACACGCCCATGCCAGCGGTGATCACCGAAACCGGCACCGTATAGCAGGACGGATAGATCACGGACGAGGAGACGGCCCTCTGTGGCAACGGGGCCGCAGACACGACGCCTGCCACGCCGAACGCCAGGAACGACGACAGTGCTAGGACAATCGCTGACTTCAGAAGTTGTCGCACCGTAGACCACCTCTTCGTCCCACGGGCGCGAATCCGCGCTCTGTGAGGAGTTTGGGTCGGGAAAAAGGTTTTCAACCAGGGCCGGGGGTCCCGAAACGGCGGGCCTCGGCGACGTTCGTCCTCGTCGCAAGCGAGCGCAATCGTACAACTGGCAGGTGTCGATTGCCGCTCTAGAACGTGATTCATGTTGGGCACGTACTAGTACGTGGCAGAACATCGGTCAGACCACGCGTTCGGGCACGAACTCGCCCGGATGTGCCGTACTGCCGCACCAATCCGGCGATAGGTGACGCGTCCAACTCCTTGTTCCGCCACGCATCATGGGACATGCCTGGGACTCCTGATCCGTCGATCTGGACAGGGCAGGTCGTCACCCGGAGCGTCATTCTGGGCGTCGTTGTGCGCTCGCCCCAGGTGTCGATACCGGGCGGTTGACGGCCTCAAAGCTGCTTGGCGCTCCTGGAAGCTGTGGCATCGGGCATTGTGGCAGTGGCGCTGAGATTGGCATCCAAGGGAGGCTGATCGCCGGTGTAGAGTCCGCCGAAAGGGAGGCTGATCGCCGGTATAGAGCCCGACGCAAGGGAGGCCCACAGCTAGATGTCTGTGCGCTTGCAGGCGGAGCGGAAGATGAAGTTCGCTGCGCGGGCACTACCAGCCGCCGCGGTGGCGGTTGCGTTGCTGGTCTCGGCCTGTGGCTCGACTGGAAGCGGCGGATCCGGCAGCGGTGGCCCAAGCGGCACTCACGCTCCTGCCACCAGCACCACCTCCGTAGGTGGCGGTGTCATGACGCTCGTCTTTACCGTCACCATGACCGGGGCCGCACCCGGTAGCGGCAGCTTCTCGGTGAAGTACCCACCTCCGCCCATGAGATCGTGCAGTAGCTGGTTCGCCGCCTACCCCGTACTCCCCGAGGTCACCGAATCGGTGGGCGGCCAATACTTCTACATGGTGGTCGGTCTCAAACCTGGCGAGTACCACGGTCCGGGAACGTATGCCATTCCTTTCACGGCGTCTCTCGAGGCGGTCGATCTGGGCTCGCACCAGTTTGGCATGATCGGTGCCAAGTTGAAGGTCAACGCCGACGGCTCCGGATCACTCACTTTCAGTGGCGCTCACGGTCTCCTGGGGGAGATCGACTCCGGCACCATCCGCTGGACCTGCTCCTGACCTGAGCTGTCTGGGCGCAGGTACACCTCAAGAGCTCGCGTGGCGTTACCGATGCGAGGAAGCCGTTCCGCCTGCCCGCTGGCGCAGGCCGTCGACGCCGCGGTCGAGGCCACCGTCGTCCCCAGCTTCTGCCGACTGGGCATCGCAATACCTCACCGAAGGGCTAGCGGACGTGCCGTCGGGGCTGATTGCGTTTTGGTGATCTCTATCTCCCGTACCCACCAAGGCTGTTGGCGGCCACGTCATCACGTTTGGAAGAGGCACCCGGCCCGACGCGCCCCGCGCCAACGGTTTTCGGACCTTCCACGGCTCAGCCGTGCTGCCAGATTCGGCCCCCGAGGTTCCGCACCCCCGGGAGGGACGCCCGGTCCAGTCGGTCGAGATCCTCGTCATCGAGGCGCCAGCCGAGCGCTCCGGCGTTGTCCAATGCCTGGTGCCGATTCTTGGCGCCCGGGATCGGCACGGCGCCCTTGGCGATCAACCAGTTCAGGGCGACCTGGCCCGGCGTCTTCCCTCCGTGCTTCTCGCCTAGGCGCCGGAGCTCGGCCACGACTCCATCGACCACCGTCATCGGATACCTGCCGAAATTCCTCCTGGGGGGCGGAGCCACCGCGGCCGAGTACTTGCCCGTGAGCCGGCCCTGGCCGAGCGGCGAGTACGCAATTGGTCGGACCCCCAACTCCTGGCACGCCGCGAGCAGGCCGTTCGTCTCCGGAGATCGCCGCAGCAGTGAGAACTCGATCTGGTTCGTCGCGAGTTTCATGTGGCGCTTCCCGAGCTGAAGGGCCATCGATCGTGTCTCGGTCGCGGAATAGTTCGAGACGCCGACCGCTTTCACGAGGCCCCTCTCATGTGCATCCGCGAGCGCGTCGGCCAGCTCGGAGTGGGACCGCAGGCTGATCGGTCCGTGAATCTGGTAGAGGTCGACCGCCGGCAGTCCCAGCCGATCGAGCGAGGCCTGTAGGGATTTCAACAACGCGTGGTGGACGCGCAGCTTCCATGGATACGGTAGGAATTTCGTGGCGATGACGACGGACTTGGCCCGTTGCGGGTCGCGGGCGAGCATCGCACCGATGATGCGCTCGCTTTCGCCTCCTCCGTAGACCTCGGCGGTGTCGAACATCGTGATCCCGGCCTCGAGCGAGGCGTCCCACGCTTCCTGGATCGAGGTGGGCGTGAGGTTGACGTCGTAACCGCCCATGCCCCACGTGGAACGATCCCCCCACGCCCAGGTCCCGACGCCGAGCGGCGGGATCGTGACGGCGGACCCGCTCAGCGTGTAGCCCTCGGGAGTCATCGCGGCACCGAGCGCAACACTACGGTGCTCCGGTCCCGGTCGCGTCTACCGTTCCGGACCAGACCCGAGATCGGGATACGGTGGTCGGGCGCAACTGGTCGGATACGCGCGCCCCCGAGGTCGACTTGATCAGACGGAACAAACCGCGATGAGGCCGCCGGCCGCGATGGCGGTCGAGGTCGCACCGATCACGGAGTTCCTCGTCGATACCCGGTACGGCCGACCGTGCTGAGACGTCTGCTGCGCACCTTCGTTCGCCCTTACACGGCCCAGGTCGCCGTCGTCGTCGCGCTACTGATCGTCCAGACCGGCGGAAACCTCTACCTCCCGAACCTCAATGCGGACATCATCAACAACGGGATCGTCGCGGGAGACCTCCACTACATCTGGATGACGGGCGCCGCCATGCTCGCGATCACCCTCGTGCTCGGATTCGTCTCCATCGTGGCCGTGTACTGGGCGTCGCGCGTGTCGATGGGATTCGGCGCGGACGTGCGGGGCGCGGTCTTCACCCGCGTCCAGGGCTTCTCGGCACGCGAGATGAACCATTTCGGAACGCCCTCGCTCATCACCCGCAACACGAACGACGTCCAGCAAGTCCAGGTGTTCGTGCAGGCGGCCCTCACGCTCATGGTCATCGCCCCGATCATGTGCGTCGGGGGCATCGTCCTCGCCATCCGGGAGGGTGGGCCGCTTTCGTTCCTGCTCGTTGTCGCCGTGCCCGTCATGGCACTGTTCATCGGGTCCGTGATGAGGCTGGTCATACCCCAGTTCCGGGTCATGCAGTCGAGGATCGACCGGATTAATCAGGTCCTGCTCGAGCAGATCACCGGGGTCCGGGTCATCCGCGCCTTCGTCCGCAACCGGTCCGAGCGTGAGCGCTTCGGGGACGCGAACGCCAATCTCACGACGACCGCGCTGCGGGTGAACCGGATCTTCGCCCTGACCCTGCCCGCGCTCATGGTGATCCTCAACCTCTCGAGCGTCGCCGTGCTGTGGTTCGGCGGCCGCTACGTCAGCGAGGGATCACTCCCGATCGGCAACCTCACCGCGTTCCTCACCTACATCCTGCAGATCCTGATGGCGGTGATGATGGCTGTGATGATCGCGATCTTCGCCCCGCGGGCGGTCGCGAGCGCCGAACGAATCATGCAGGTGCTCGACACCGAACCCTCGGTCGCCGACCCGCCGAGACCGGTTAGCCCGGCCCACCCGACCGGTGACGTCGAGTTCTGCGACGTCGCGTTCGGCTACCCCGGCGGCGAGCGACCCGTACTGCAGAACCTCTCGTTCACGCTCCGGCCTGGGGAGACGAGCGCGATCATCGGCGGCACCGGCAGCGGCAAGACCACGCTTCTCAACCTCATCCCGCGCTTTTTCGACCCGACGAGTGGTCGAGTTCTCGTCAACGGCGTCGACGTGCGGGACCAGGATCTCGAGGGGCTCTGGGGTTCGATCGGACTCGTACCCCAGACGGCGTACCTGTTCAGCGGCACGGTCGCCGACAACCTGCGGTACGGCAGGCTCGAGGCGAGCGACGCGGAGCTCTGGAGAGCCCTCGAGATCGCCCAGGCCCACGATTTCGTCGCCGCGATGCCCGGGAACCTCGCCGCGCCGATCGACCAGGGCGGAACGAACGTCTCCGGGGGCCAGCGCCAGCGGCTGTCGATCGCCCGGGCGCTCGTGAAACAGCCGAAGCTCTACCTGCTGGACGACTGCCTCTCGGCGCTCGACGCCGCGACCGACGCGCGCCTGCGCGCTGCGATGAAGGTCAGCACGCGTGACGCGGCCGTCGTCCTCGTGGCGCAACGGGTGAGCACGATCATGCACGCCGACCACATCATCGTGCTCGACGACGGGCTGATCGTCGGGATGGGAACGCACGCCGAGCTGTTGTCGAGCTGCGAACCATACCGGGAGATCGTCCGGTCCCAGCTCGGTGAGGACGCCGCCGCATGATGGGCGGGCGGCCCGGGGGCCGCAGAGTAGTCGGCACGACGTCACCCGGGGAACGCGCGAGGGACTTCCGGCGGACGCTGCGGCGGCTGCTCGGCCGCCTGCGGCCCGAGCGACTCCGTCTCGTCGTCGTGCTGGCGCTCGGCGTCACGTCGGTCGGGTTCACGGTTTCCGGCCCCCGGATTCTCGGCGACGCGATCGACGTCTTGTTCAACGGTGTAGTCGGCAAGAGGCTGAAGCCCGGGATTACGAAGGAACAAGCCATCGCGCTCCTGCGCTCTCACGGCGAGAGCCAGCTCGCCACGATGCTCGCCGGGATGAACGTCACGCCCGGGAAGGGCGTCGACATCTCGCACCTCGGGCTCATCCTCGGCCTGGCGGCGCTCGTGTACCTCTTCGGTGCGCTCTTCAGCTACGGCCAGGGCTTCCTCATGGCCGGAGTCACGCAGCGCACGATGTTCGGGCTGCGGCGCGAGGTCGAGGAGAAGCTGGCGCGCTTGCCGTTGCGGTACTTCGACAGCCATCCGCACGGCGACATCCTCAGCCGGGTCACGAACGACATCGACAACCTCACGACGACGCTGCAACAGGGTTTGAGCCAACTCCTCACATCGGTGCTCACCGTCGGCGGGGTGATGGGCATGATGTTCTGGATATCGCCCCTGTTGGCGACGGTGTCCGTCATCGTCATCCCCCTCGCCATCGTGATCACTTTCTTCATCGCGCGACGTTCCCAGGTCCAGTTCGCGTCCCAGTGGAAGCGGACGGGCTCGCTGAACGGACTCGTCGAGGAGTCCCACACCGGGCACGTGCTCGTCGGGGTCTTCGGGCGCCGCCGGGCGACGGTCGACGAGTTCGGGCGCCAGAACCGGCGCCTTTTCGACGCGAGCTTCCGGGCGCAGTTCCTTTCCGGGATCATCCAACCGGCGATGCAGTTCCTCGCCAACATCAACTACGTCGTGATCGCCGTGTTCGGCGGCTATCGGGTCGCCTCGGGGGCGATGTCCCTCGGTGACGTGGTGGCCTTCATCCAGTACTCACGCCAGTTCACGATGCCGATCACGCAGATCGCGAGTCAGATGAACCTGCTGCAGTCGGGTCTCGCGTCCGCCGAACGGGTCTTCGAGTTCCTCGACGCGCCCGAGGAGGCGGCCGACGAGGAACCGACGCCGATGGCAGCCCTGCGGCCCCCGGCGGCTGGGAGGGTGCAGCTCGAGCACGTGTCGTTCCGCTACGAGCCCGACAAGCCCCTCATCGAGGACTTCACCCTCGAAGTTGCGCCCGGCGAGACCGTGGCGATCGTCGGACCGACCGGAGCGGGCAAGACCACCATCGTCAACTTGCTCGTGCGCTTCTACGAGATCGACTCCGGCCAGATCCTCCTCGACGGCGTCGACTACCGGGAGCTCTCCCGTGACGAGGTGCGCCGCTCGTTCGGCATGGTGCTGCAGGACACCTGGCTCTTCGCCGGCACCATCTGGGACAACATCGGCTACGGGAAGGAAAAAGCGACCCACGAGGAGATCCTCGCGGCCGCTGAGGCCGCCTACGTCGATCACTTCGTCCGTACCCTGCCCGAGGGCTACGACACCGTCCTCGACACCGACGCCTCGAACATCTCCTCCGGCCAGAAACAGCTGCTGACGATCGCCCGGGCGTTCCTCGCCAGCCCTGAGATCCTCATCCTCGACGAGGCGACGAGCAACGTCGACACCCGTACCGAGGTCCTCATCCAGCACGCGATGTCACGGCTGCGGCGTGGTCGGACGAGCTTCGTCATCGCGCACCGCCTGTCGACCATCCGCGACGCTGACACGATCGTCGTCATGGACGCCGGGCACATCGTGGAACAGGGCAACCACGCGGATCTGCTCGAAAGCCGAGGCCTGTACTACGACCTGTACAACAGCCAGTTCACCGAGGCCGACGAACTGGCGGGCTGAGCACCGCCGGCTGCGATCCACCCGGCGATGGCATCCGGGATGAACGGCTCCTCTCCGCCTCCCGGTGATGTAACGATCCCGGAGACGACGCTGCCCCCGCTGTCGATTAAGCCGAAGCGCTAGCCCGGGGCCCGGCGGATCGCGACCCTCCCGAATGGCCGCGGCAATCAGTCACAGGACCGCCGTTTTCGCGCCACGTCGACGCGCTCGCGACGCCACGAGGCGATGCGCCTACTTCAGCAGGCTCCTCAGCATCCACGCCGTCTTCTCGTGAATCTGCATTCGCCGCGTGAGCAGATCGGCCGTCGGCTGGTCATTCGCCTTCTCGGCGATGGTGAACGCGGCGCGGGCGGTCTTGACGACGGCCTCCTGCCCGGCGACGAGACGCCGGACCATCTCCATCGCGTCGGGCGCGTCTGTATCCTCGGCAATCGACGAGAGCTGGGAGAACTCCCGCAGGGTGCCCGGAGCTGGAGCGCCGAGGGCCCGAATGCGCTCGGCGATCTCGTCGACGGCGAGGGCGAGCTCGTTGTACTCCGTCTCGAACATGAGATGGAGGGTTTGGAACATCGGGCCCGTCACATTCCAGTGGTAGTTGTGCGTCTTTAGATACAAGGTGTACGTGTCGCCGAGCACGGCGGAGAGGTGACGCACGATCTCCTCGCGCTTGTCGGCGGGGATCCCGATGTCGATGCCCGCGTCAACGCCTGACATGTTCCTCCTCGTCCGGAGATTCTTCGGTCCTCCGGCACTGTGTTGTTTAGGTGAGTACAGATCGGGTGGTCCGCACGACGTGAGGTCCGGCTCCACTCGACACGGGAATCGTAATCCTCGGCACCCCGATGAACCCCGGTCAAACGAGGGATGCGAAGGCCATCCCACCGCCCGGAGGGCCCGCTTCCCTGCTTGTTCGAAGCGCGGGCGCGAGCCGGTCCCGGGGCGCGCGAGCCGGCGGCGGCGACGCCGGGCGCCAGAGGGTCGACGGTGGGCTGGGCCCGAGGCGCTCGCCTGACTGCCCGGTGACGACCACGGGCTCCAGGTGGCCGTGCTCCGGTCCTGGTCCTGACGTCGTGCAACGGATGGGAGTGGCAGGGGGTCATCGGCCCCTTGGGCGGCGTCAACAGCGGGTGTATAGGTAGTGGCGTGGATCCGGAGGTGACGACGGAGAACGTCGTGATCGTCGGGGTGGACGGAACACCTGCGTCGGTCAGCGCCCTGCGCTGGGCCGCTCGTCAGGCTCGGCTCACCGACGCGACGCTCCGCGTGGTGACGACCTGGGCGTTCCCCGCCACCGTCGGCTGGACGCCGCCGTATCCGGAGGACTTCGACCCCGAGGCGGATGCGCGTACCGTGCAAAGCGAGGCGGTCGCCGAGGCGCTGGGGGAAGACCCGAAGGTTCGCCTCGATCCCGTCGTCGTTGAGGGCCACGCCTCGGCGACGCTCATCGAGATGTCACACGAGGCGAGCCTGCTCGTCGTCGGCTGCCGCGGCCACGGTGAGATCACAGGACTCCTGGTCGGGTCGGTGAGCGAGCACCTCGTGTGCCACGCCGCCTGCCCGGTCGTCGTCGTCCGCCACTGATCCGGCCGACGTCGGGAAGGCCCCGGTCGGCGCGGGCACGCCACCCGCCGTCAGGCGGTTGCGACGGCCCCCGACAGGTCCTGGCGCGCCTGCGGGCTCGCGAGCGCTTGGTGGATCGCGCGCGCGAGCGCGGCCGCTGAAGTCGCGCTCAGCTCGATCGCGATCCGTGATCCGGACCGAACGTCACCACCCCAGAGATCGACGACGAGGACGTGGTCCGCTGTCCCCCGGGTCGGATGGTCGTAACAGACGGTGGCCGATTCGAGCCTGAGCCATCCCTCCGGGCCCTTGCCGTGACCGTCGACCGCGAGCTGCTCGGTCGTGAGCGTGCACATGGCTCCCCCCTTGGCTGATCCGTGCGGCTTGTGTCAGGTCTTCGTCGGCGCCCCGAGGCGGTTCCGGTAGAAGGCGAAGACCTTCTCCCACCCGTCGACCGCCTGCTCGGGTCGGTACGACTCACGTTCCGTCGCGAAGAACCCGTGACCGGCGCCGTCATAGCGATGGAACTCGTAATCCTTGCCGAGCCGGCGGAGCTCCGCCTCGGTCTGGTCGACCTGGGCCGGGGACGGGTACTGGTCGTCGTTGCCGAAGATGCCGAGGATCGGACAGTGCAGATCCTTCGTCAGCTCGATCGGTGACACCGGCTGGTTCGGGCTCAGATCCCCGGGCGGCATCACGACGTTCCCGCCCCAGCAGTCGACGGCGGCGTCGAGCACCGTGCTCGAGCACGCCGCGAGATAGGCGTGACGGCCCCCAGAACAGAACCCGATCACACCGACGTTGCCGTTCGAGTCGGGCCGTGATCGCAGGAAGGCGGCCGCCCCTTCGATGTCACCGACGACCTGCGCGTCGGGAACACCGCCCTGGGCCCTCGCCGCCGCGGCGAGGTCGTCCCAGCTACCTGGACCGAGGCGCGAGTACAAATGCGGTGCGATCGCCGCGAATCCGTGGACGGCGAGCTTGAAGGTGACGGCACGCGTCCACTCGTCCCAACCGGGCATGTGGTGGACGACGACGACCCCGGGGACCGGACCGCCCCCCACCGGACGCGTGAAGTACGCCTCGACCGGATCACCTTCGTGCCCGACCATCGACACGATTTCGGAGCAGATTTCGTCTGGCATCGAAGAATCCTCCTCCTTGATCACCCGTCCGACCAGCACCGCGCCGAGTCCCCGGTCGTGCCGGGTGAGACGACGGCAGTGTACCGCCGCGCCCTGCGACGGCCCCCGCCGCGCGAGATCCCACCCCATCGCGGATTCTCGCGAACGGCGCCGTCCAGCTGTGCCAAATTGCTCCCGCCAGACCGATCGTCCGACCGACCGCCTGGTTCGTTCCCCGCGGCAACGATCTTGCGGCCTCAGGTCATCGGCGCGGCGACGCGGACGACCGCGGGCGCGCCCCGACCGTGCGCCTTGTTCCACGCTGTCACCACGATCCGGTAGGTGCTCGCGGCCACGAATCCGGCGAGACGCGCCGCGCGCGCCCGAGGGCCGAACCGCCAGGTGCGCGTCGCCGCGCCGGGGGTCGATGCGACGACGGTGTAGGAGGTGATCCGCGACCCGCCGGTGCTCTCCGGGGGCTGCCAGTGCAGAACCACCGTGGTCTCGACGCGCACGACGCCGACGGATCGCGGCGGGCTCGGTCCGCTCTGGACGTAACCGAACGAGATGTCACTGATCGAAACTCCGCGTGCGCCCGTCACCAGCGTCCCGACCAGCACACGAGCCTCCGCGCGACCGGGCGGTGTGCGGACGAGCGCGACGTACGGGTCATTCCTCGGATATCCCCGTGCCGAGGTGACCGGCCCGGAAACGGCCGAGCCGAACATCGCCGCCGAGGCCCCGCGGACGCCCCGGCCGAAGAGCGTCACCATCGTCCCGCCGGAGGCGGGACCGGTCAACGGCGAGATCGCCACGAGCGACCGCTTCGTCGACGGGACGAAGACGAACGTGTCGAGAGCGCTCCGGGCGAGGGCGCACACCGTCGCCGTGCACGGCAGGACGTTAACCGGTCCCGCGACGTCGGCGGGGGTGCGGACGGTCAACCCGCCTCCCGTTTCGTGTACCAGCGCGTCGCCGGACGCGACCGCGAGCGTCGGGCGCGACAGCGAGCCGACGAACGCGACGGACCGGACGCCCGCGAGCCCGGAGCCGCTGATCGTGACCTCGGCCCCACCTGCCGTCGGTCCGCCGAGGAGCGAAAGATGCGTCACCGAAGGTGGTGCGGTCCAAGGCGACGCGGCGACGTTGCTCAGACCCCCGGCGGTCGCGACGCTCACGCCGCCCTTGAACGGCGTCGGTGAGGAGTTCGTCGCGTTCTCTGCGGTCGGCGTGAGGACGATCGACGTCGGGGAGAGGTAGTCGAGCTTCGTCTGCTCGCTCTCTACCGACGAGGCGGGTCCGAGGTTCACCCAGTCGAACGAGAGGACGGAGAAGCCAGAACCGAACACGCGCACGGGTGACACGGGCGACCGACCGGCGACGACGAGCGTCACCTTCGGGGTCGGGACGTAGTCGTACTCCGACGCCGCTGGTGCCTCCTCGTAACCCGATCTCGGCTCGATCACCCCTTGGGCGTTGAATACGACGGCTCCGGCCTGCGGCGGCAGGATGGGTTCGGTCGCGCTCTTGCCCGCTGCCGTCGCGACGACGACCTGAACCTGGCAGACGGTCGACGGCGCGAATCCGTTTCCCGATGCACAAACGGTCGACCGGGACTTCGCCGGCACACGGGCCCGGATCTCGTAATCGTGGAGGACCCTGACCCGAAGCGACGCGACCCCACCGAAGCTGACCGACGGGGTGCCGTCCGCGGCGAAACCACTTCCCCAGATCGTCACGGTTCGACCGCCCTTGACGTTCCCCGCGGGTGGCCCGATCGCCGAGATGCTCGGCACCGCGACGCTCGAGGCGTTCTCGGCGACATAGTCGTAGAGCGCCTCGATCGTCGCTCCACTCGTCGCCTCGCCCGCGGCGTCGGTGACGGTGACCGAAATCTCGACCGCTCCCGCCGCGCTCGCCGGCGCGGTGTTCGGAGCAGTCGCCGCGGGCGGCGCGGTCACGATGAGAGCGGTGTCGGAAACGGCGTCAACCGTCGCCTCCGACGTGCCGAACTCGACGTCAACGGTGGTGCCCGGTGTCGAAAAGCCCGTGCCGGACACGGTGACGGCGTTGCCACCCGACGTCGGACCGTAAGCAGGTGTGACGCCAGTCACGACCGGGGTCGGGATGGACCCGGCGCTCGCCGTGGCAACAGCGCAGAGCGCGCTCCCCAGCCCTCCCGTTCCCGTCGGGTCGGTGACGATCGGGGAACCGAGCCCAGAGGCGAGATCGAATCCGGGGCCGGCCGCATAGCCGAATCCCAGATTGAACACGTCGTTGTCCCCGATCGTGATGTCGTCGAACGATGACGAGTAGTTCGAAGCCGCGACCGCGTAGAGCTCGGGAGCAACGAAGCCGAGGTCATGCCCTCCCGCTGTCACACGGAGCGTGCTGCAGGCACTGCTCGACGCGATGTCGGCGACGATCGCGGCCCACGTCGGAGCGGCGATCGACGTCCCACCGATCGTCGACCAACCGGCGTTCCCCACCGGGGCTGTTGACGACGAACTCGACGTGGGCTTGAAGCTGTCGCTGTAAAAGGTGAGCCCGTGGTTTTCGTCCGCGGCCGAACTCACGTCGGGAACCATGCGCCTCGTCGCGCTCGTCGTGCCCTGGACGCCGGACTGCGCCTGCCACGCGGGGCTCGCCCAGGAGTTCGACAACCCGCCACCCGTCCCGCCTCCTGACGGCCCGTCGTTCCATACCTGCTCTTCCATCGGGTAGAGCGGAGGGGCGTCGGAGCGGAGCGAGGTGCCTCCGACCCCGACGACGTACAGCTGCGATGCGGGATCGTCGACCGACAGGTACGGCCGCTCGGGTTTCGCGGACGAGAACTGCGTCCCCGCGCAGTCATCCGACCCCGTGTCGCCGGAAGACGCGAACACGGTCTGCCCCTGCGCGGCCGCCTCTTCAAAGATGTAGTTTTCGATTTGCTGGGTGCCGGGTGCGGAAACCTGGAGCGACGTTTCGCAGGCGCCCCAACTCGTTGACACGATGTTCACCTGGTCAGCGCTCACCATCGCGTTGTAGGCGTCGATGGGACCGAACGACGTGTTCGGGGCCTCGTAGACGTCGAGGCGCGCCCCCGGCGCGAGCGCAGCGAGCATCTCGAGGTCGAGCGCAGACTCACCGGTTCCCGTACCGTGCAGACCGAACCCGTCGACCGGGATCGTATGGATGACGGTCGTGTGGCCAGGCCCGAAGAAGCAGTCGTCGAAGGCGTCGATGTCGCTGCGGAGGAACGGCTCGAGCTCGAGCACGCCGATCGTCTGGCCGTCGCCGAGACCGCCCTCGCCGTAGAGACCGGTGAGACCGTAGGCCCGCGCCAGTTGGTCCTCGGTCCATCCGCCGCTGGCATCCGCCGTGTCCGACGCCGCTGCACACGCCCCGGGCGTGTCGCGCTCGCCGGGGGACGCGGCCGACGCGTCCGCACCCGATTTTCCTCCCGCGCTCGCGGGCGCGCGCTCCATTGACGAATGAGACACGACAAGGTTGTCGAGACCGAGCACGGACGAGACGGAGTGCGAAACACGGCGGGACAGCCGGGGCACCGAGACCGGCGCCCACCCCGTCTCCCCTCCGGAAAGGTGGTAGGCGACGAGACGCGTGTGGAAGGCCGCGTCGATTGCACGGACGGTTCCGCTGACCGGAAGGATGAGACCGTTCCCAGACACCGCCCCGACGCGCAGATGCGACTGCCGCAGCGCGCGTATGACCACCGCAGTACTCGTCACCGTGGGACCGAACTCGACCGCGAACTTCCCCGGGGTCAGGTAGTGGTGGTAGAGAGGCGAGTGCGGCATCGAGACCGCCTTGGCGAACGTGGCGAGCGCCCCCGGGTCTCGAGGTCGCAGCGCGACGCCGAGCGAGATGACCCGAGTCGCCGCGAGCGACCCGCCGGGACGCGCCCCGGGTGGCCGGGTCGGCACACCGCCGACCGCGACGAGTGCTTCGACCGAGGACCCCCCACGACGCGCCGCGGATGCCGCGCTCGAAGGCGGCGCGGCAAGCACACCCACAGCCGCGACCACGACGAGGCAGCCGAACGCCCGGATCGATGAACGCATCATCGGGTGGGTGCGCGCGTCAAGCCGCCGTACCGGTGGATGCGTGCTGGCGCGGGACGCCTCCTCCGATCTCGACAACGGTTCTCCTCGCATCCCTTCTGGATGCCGCGGTCTTCCTGCGGATGCCGACGATACCCGCTCGAACCTCGGACGAGGCCCAGCTACCGGATGCGCGGGTCCATCTTGACTACCCTTGGTCCCGATCTCGTGATCGACGCGCTGGCGCGAGCGGGACACTTCGGGAGAGGTGCGAGAGCGGCCGAATCGGACTCACTGCTAATGAGTTGACCTGGGAAACTGGGTCCGAGGGTTCAAATCCCTCCCTCTCCGCAATTCGTCAAAGACGAAACGGCCGCAAGCCCGGCCCGGCGCGGGCCGTCATTCCTTCGTTCCCGTCACCCAGCACTGCATCGGGCGCAAGCGGGGATGGTCCCGCCAGGGGTGGACCGCGGCCGTGACCCGTTGCGCCCGAAGGCGCTCGACGACGACGCTGGCTGCGACTCGTGATCCCCGCCATGACCGGTTCAACGTCCGCCGGCCACGGACGACGTGCACGAGATGACCCGCGTAACTCAGCACGGCGTCACGAAGAGCGGAAGAACGGATTTGCACGGCGAGCTTCCCTCCACTTCGCAGGACTCGGGCGCACTCGTCGAAGTAGCGCAATTGCGCGTCCCGGGTCGGGACGTGCTGGAACGTGATGTACGAGAACACCGCGTCGACCGCGCCATCTCCGAGGCTGCCCAACGACCCGTCCCCATCCACGAGTAGACAAGTCACGTTGGGTTGAGACGCGAGATTCTCCTGACAACGACGGAGCATCTCGTCGCTCACGTCGACAGCGATGACGTTCCCGAACAACTCGGCGAGCCGTCGCGTCATGCGTCCGACGCCGCACCCGATCTCCAAGACGGTCGCGGTCGATCCGGGCTCGACGCCGCAGAACTCGAGAAAGGCATCGGTCTCGACCGCGCCTTGGACGAAGAACTCCTCGGATTCCCGCTCGTGGCCGGTCGCCACATACCAGGCCGCGCGGTGTCTGGCCGCGTCATCCCAGAACTCGCGCGATTCGCTCACGCCCGTGAGCTGATGACGCGATGCCCGGATGGCCGCGGCAAGGCGTGGAGCGAGATCAGCCTCGCCGCCATTACGTCTCCCCCGGTTCGTCGGAACCGCCCTCCGGCGGCGCGCTCGAGCTTCCCGACGACTCGTCGTCCCGCGTACCCGCGTGCTGTCCTGGAGGTGGCGGCTTCGGCGAGACGGCCGGCCAACCTTGCGGCCTTTCCGGGTGACGCGTACCGGAGGGCGCCTCGCGAGGAGCCTCGACCGGCCACCAGGAACCCTCCGGCGGTGGTGGAGGCGGAGCCACCGGCCGCTGCCACGGCGGCAGGCCGGGGTTCTGACCAGGACCCCACCAGCCACCGGGTCTCGCCGCGTCGACGAATCCGCCGTCCGAGACGTAATCAGATTCCGAGGCGACGTTCGCTGGCGAGAATCCTTCCTTGCGGAGTCGGAGATCGAGATACGTGACCGAGACGAACGAGACGATGATCGGGGCAAGGGCGAGCTCGACGAACGCCGAAGCGAGCTGCTCGGCAACCGCCTCGTTCGTCGAAGAGACGTGGACGACCACGGCAACGATGACGGTCGCGACGACCGTCCAGAGCACGATGAACAGCTCCACCAGCACGAATCCGCCGAACACGGACCACCATCGCCCCCGGACGAGATACGACGCACGAGTCAGCGCCTCTCGCCCGGCGCGCCGTTCGAGAACGACGACCGGCATCACAACGAGCCACGAAAACCAGAGATAGACGCCCGGGACGATGAAACAAATCAGTCCGAGACCCGACAGCACTGCGACGGTGATGCCGGCCGCGACGACGGGTCCGGTCCGGGAGAAAGCGACACGGACCGACCGGTGCCAGTCTGCCGTGCGGCCCGCGGCAAGATTTGTCGCCGCGTGCACGCCGGCCGCCTGGGCGAGGAGGCCCCCGAAGACGAACACGGCGAGACCGATCAGCTCGGCGGTTCGCGCGCCCCCCGTCGAATTCAGGCTCGTCGCGCTCTTCTCCCGCCAGTACCCGAGAGCCGTGCCACCGACGACGAACGTCGGGACGAGGACGACAGCGGTCGCACAGATGAGAACGCGGTAGTTCGCCAGGGCGAGATTGATCGCGCTCGCCGCGAGTTCCCGCGCGTCTTTCGGCCGTGAACCCCTGTCGGCGTCGGGACCGACCACGATCCGGGACCGTACCAGGTCCAGGGCCTGGGTCCTCCTTACGCGGCACGACAGTGCGGGTAACATCCAGCATTCACGAGGTGCCGCGCGCCACAACGGGTGCATTCGCGGTGTCCTGCGCTCGTAGCTCAATTGGATAGAGCATCTGACTACGGATCAGAAGGTTGGGGGTTCGAGTCCCTCCGAGCGCGCTGAGCCATTCCCTCGTAGGTCCGCATCGCCACCAGGGTTCGGGCCTTCCCGGGCAGAGACCCGAGGATCGATCATCAACTCCGGCGCAGCTGCGGTTCCTGGCGGACTACGTCCCGGTCAGCTGAGCCTCGCCGGGTGGCGCGATCTCCCCGGGTCTAGCGATCCGGCACCAGGAGCGACGAGAGCTCGGCAGCCTGCCACTCCCGCTCTTCCGTCTCTCCCACCGCGCCCCTCTCGTCGCGAACAGCGAGGCGCGCGTGGCGGGCGGCTTCGCGAGCTCCGGTCCACGACGGCTCGTCGGAGGTCACGTGTGGCCCGCCTCCAGCCATGGCTGAACCGAACGGGGTCACGTTGACGGTCGGGGACTTGCGGACGTGCCGCGCTTCGAGTGCGGCGCTCTCCTCGTGCTCTTCGCGCACATCGTCGAGAGCCTCCTCCGACCGCGGCAGGGCGTGGTGGCGGAGCGCTCCGATCGCGGCCAACACCGCATCGATCACCGGGGCGACGGTCTCGTACACCGGATCGTCGAAGGTGTCCAGATCCTTCGCCTCGTCGTCGAGCGTCAGGTCGAAGGCGAGTTCGCCGAGCTCTCCACGCTCGCGGTGCAATCGCCAGAGTTCCGACAGTCGGGCCATGCGGCTGAGGTGCTCGACAGACTGAGGCCCCAGGTCGTCAAGCATGTGTTGCGCGTCGGCAACGATCCTGCCGAGCGTCATCCCGTCGGGGAGCTTCAGCTCGGACCGGTCACCGAGCACGTGTGAGGCACACGCGAGGGCGAATCGGGTCGCTGATTCCGTGTCCCACGGCGCGCGCGAGGTGAGCCGTGCCGAGGCGACGGCCATCGTCCCGTCGACGATCGGCGACGCGCCGCCCACCGGCTCCGCCCGATAGATGGCCTCGTCCAACACATCGAGAAGCGCGGAGGTCGTGCGGAGAACCAACCCGTGCGGATTCTCGGTCGTCGTCGGCTGACTGACGTTCCTCGGCAGCGCCCACGTGATGTCTCCCGAGGCCGCGTGCTCGACGCCTGCTGCGTCCATCGACACGTAGAGAATCTCGGTCATCATCCCTCCAGCGCTTCGTCCATCGAACGCACGGGCTCCCCGTCTCGAAGCCGCCAGACCCACCGGGTCTCCCGAGTCTCGCGATCAGCCAGACCCGAGTCATTGTCGCACGGGTCTCGGGTATCACCTTCGAGATGGCCACCACCGTGGCGAGCCGCCAGGGTGCCAGGGTTCAATCCGGTCGCAGGTGCTCATCGAAAAACGACACGATCCGTCGCCTCGCGTCCTCGGCGGACGTCGCGTGGTACCCGTAACGCGTGATCCTGCCCATGACGGAGAACAGAGCGGGAAGCCGGTCGTGCGCGCCCTCGTGGTCGTTGAGGAACCCGTGGCCCGCGTCGGGGTACTCCTTCACGTCGTGGGCCACCCCCGCCGCCGCGAGCGCACGTTCCAGGCGAGTGGCAGCGTGCCGGAGAGAGCGATCCCGGGCACGATAACTGGCGACGATCGGACACGCTCCGGCGAGAATTCCCGTGTCGTAGAGACTCTTCGGCGCCGACCCGTAGTTGACGCTCGAAGCGGCGAAGCCCCTGCCCAAAGCCGAGGCGAGGGCGAGGCCGCCACCCATGCAGAACCCGACGACTCCGACCGTCCCTGTGCAGTCGTCGCGGCCCGCCGTCCAGCTGCGAACCGCCTCGACGTCGTCGGAGGCCCAACCTTCACGACTGGTCATCGCGCGCCGCACCCCGCGCACGCCCGCCATCCTCGTCCTGCCGCGAAAGAGGTCAGGAGCGACGGCGAGGAACCCCTCAGCCGCCAGCCAGTCGGCCTGATTCCTCAGGTCCTGGGTCATGCCGAACACGTCGTGGATGAGGACGACCCCGGGCTCGGGACGTCCGCTGGCGGGCCGGGTGACGTAGGCGGGGATCGCACCCCGGGCCGCCGGGATCGTCAGGTCCATTACCGCGCCTCCTCGTCGAACGCGCGCCCAGGCGGTGGACCCGTCAGAGAATCACGCGGTGGCGTCCACCCGAGGCGCGAGAGAACGGTAGTGCCGGCGCCAGATGAGGCGGTAGATCCGGATCTTGCGCGGGATGGCGCGCACCCCCGGGAGGAATGGCACGAGCGCAAGCAGGACGGTGAGCACCATCATGATCGCCCAGACGAGGGCGTCCGCGTTCGTCGAGGTCGTGAAGGGCGGGATCTGGTACCAGAAGGTGTACAGCCAGAGCCACGCCTGGCCGGGGAAGTTCCCGGTCTCGTTCATCATCCCCCACTGGGTGCCCTGGAGGTGCTGGGAGGCAGCGAGGTTCGACATGTACGTGCCGTCCGCAAGGAACAGCAGCGGCTTGGTGTAGTCCGTGCCGTAGAACTGCTTCGAGCTCACGAGCGCGCCGTCCAGGGCGCCGCTCCGGGCCATCGTCGTCAACTCCCCGATCAGCTCGGCGACCGGGCCGTAATGACCCGGTCGGGTGACGAGCGTCCCATCGGCGAACCGGGCGTCGGTGAGCGCGGTGCCGTAGGCGTTCGTCCAGCGCTGCTGGGTCTTCACGGGGGCGGACGTGTACTGCTTGAGCGCGGCCGTCAGCACCGGGTCCGGAGGAAGCGTCCGCAGCGGTTCGATGACATCGTCGAGGGCGGTGTTGATCGGGTGGTGCACCCCCATGAGGCTCTCGAGCGAGAGCGGACCGATCTCCTGGCTCACGCCCGGTGTGTCGTTGTACGGGGGACCGTAGGTGGCGGTCGGGCTCGTGCCGGCGAGCTCGGTGAGGGCGGTCTGGGCGAAGTCGAGCGGGGTATGCCGCGACCAGCTCTTCAGTGTCACCGGGGCGACGTCGGGGGACGACAGGACGATCGCCAGCCCGAGAACGAGGAGCAGCACGACGAGAAACGCCGCGACGAACTCCTTCACGATGTCGTAGGGCACGTAGCGGCCGTGCCACTCCTCGACGTCGCGATCGGGCCGGAACCGCCTGGCCCGCTTCGGGCGCGCCAATGGCGTGCTCATCACGCCTCCGTCCGGTCAGCACTTGGAGTGCCGGCGGGAGCGGCCCCGGACGCGACGAGGTCGCCTGGATCCGGCGCGAACGGCGGGACGACCCCGCGCAACCGCACGAGCAGGACGTGGATGGCGACGAGCAACCCGACCGCGAGTGGCAGCAGAAGGATGTGCCACATCAGCATCTGTCCGAAATTGAGGACGTTGAAGTAGGCCCCGGCTCCCGTCGCGTTGATCCCGTCCTTGGCCTGGGTTGCGATCCACTGCGAGTCGAAGTTCTGCTGCGACAGGTACCCGGTGAAGGCCGCCGCGATCGAGACGACGAAGGCGAGGACCCCGGTGATCCAGGTCGCGCGTCGTCGGCCGCGCCAGGAGGCCATGAAGAACTTCCCCCACAGGTGGATGACCATGAAGAAGAAGAAGAGCTCGACGCTCCACAGGTGCATCGAGTTGACGAAGAGGCCGACGCGCGAAAGATGCCACCACGTCGGGCCCTCGATGGCGAGCACCATGCCGGAGAGCACGACGATGGCCAGCGCGCCGAGCGTGAGCGCGCCGAAGACGTAGATCCACGACGCGACGTAGGCGGGTTGGCGATCGGGCAGGAGCCGGCCGGGAGGCAGCGCCGAGACCGCGCCACGCCGCAGCTTGGCGCTCCATTGGCGCGCGTCCTCGGGCAGGTCGGACTGGACCGCGACGTCCGACGAGTCGGGACTTGACGTCATCGGTCACCCCGGGTGCGCTTGGGGAACGGGATGAGGATCGCCGCTACGAACACGACGACCATCAGCGCGATGACCACGAGATTCGCGACGGAGATCTGGATGAAGCCCCAGTGCACGTAGCGACCGGGACCATTGAGGTTGACGACCCCCTGGGCCAACTTCCCGAGGAGTTCCCCGTGGACCGACGTCATCTCGCCACCTCCGCGGCGACCCTAACGGGTCCGCCTCGACTCCGCCGCGATCAGGCTGCTTCCGACTCCGGAGGGCCAGCGGGGTTCCGCGGGTCGTCCTCGGCCGCGGACCCCAACCGCGCCGGGGCCGGGTCGCCGACGGTCGTCTCCGACGCGATCCGAACCTCTCGGACCGCCGGCGCGACCTCGATCCGGTCCCGTCTGTGGACAGCATTGTTGATTCTCTGGGGATCGAGTGGGGACGACATGGGTACGTCCGAAGTTCTCTGTCAACAAGCCGTGGATCTCGCGTAACCCTCTTGACGTCGCATGGTCACGAGAGCACTATGCATCCACCAAGGTCGAGTTGCCCCATACGGACGGCAAGGACGTTCCACTCGAAAGAGGGGGGCGGACGAACCGAAAACGGGAGGCGACGGAGCCTCGGGGGGTTGGCAGGAAGCAGTGCAAGGACTCCCTCCGGGGAGGCACCGGTGCTGCGGGGCCGTCGAGAGGCGGCCTGCCGGCCGGGAGCCGCAAGGCACTCGGCAAGGCGCCTGTCGACACGGGCATTGGTCCCGGGGAGTACGGACGGCTTCGGCCGAATGGCTACCCGGGACCGTGCCGCGTCTGGGCCCTGGTCGTCCCGCCACTTTGGACCCTCACTAGGGTGAGGCCCCAGTGGCGATCGAGGGGCGGTCGGAGCGGTATCTCCGCATACTTCTTCTCCTTTTGATCCCCGCCGCCTTCTTCAACGGTTACGACGGGTACCTCCGCGGTCTGCTCGCCCCGCAGCTCCAGCACGCCTTCCATGTCAGCCTCGGCACGCTCGGGCTCGCGAACATCCCGATCACGGCCGGGTCGTTCGTCGCCTTCTTCGCGATTCGGCTGGCCGACCGCGTCGGGCGCCGGCCGCTCCTGCTCGTCGGGCTCTTCGGGTACGGGACCTTCACCGGGCTCACCGCCGCGAGCTGGAGCGTCGCGTCGTTCGTGGCGTTCCAGTCGCTGGCGCAGGTCTTCTCCGGTACCGAGTTCGCGCTCGCCGCGATCGTCGTGCTCGAGGAGTTCCCGGTCGCCACCCGGGGGCGGGCGCTGGGCAAGCTCCTCCTCGCCGTGCCGCTCGGCACGGCGGCGACCGCCGTGTTGCTCGGGGCGGGGCTCCTCCACACGCCGCTCGGTTGGCGGTCCTTCTACCTCGTCGGCGTCGTGCCGGCGCTCGCCATCGGCGTCGCGCGCCGGTACGTGCGCGAGACAGTGGCGTTCACCGAGACGAGAAGCAGCCGTCCGAAGAAGGAGCCGATGACCGCCGCCCTCGTCAAGCCGTGGCGGCGGCGCGTGCTCGCGCTCGGCGCCGTCAACCTCCTCGAAAAGATCCCCGTCACTGCCGGCGCGGGTTGGTGGGTCTACTACGCGGAGCACGTTCATCACTTCTCGACCGGGCTCGTCTCGGTCGACCTCGGGACGGCCGTCGTGCTCGGGACGGCCGGCTACTACGTCTGCGGTCGCCTCATCGACCGGTTCAGCCGCAAGCCGGTCGCGACCATCTACTTCGCGGCGGCGTGCGCGAGCGGGTTCGCCCTCTTCCATTCGAGCTCCGAGGCGGCGAGCATCGTTCTGCTCATCGTCGCCATCTTCTTCGGGCTGGGCGTCGGGCCCGCGCTGTCGGCGATGTCCGCCGAGTGCTTCCCGACGCGCATCCGGGCCCAGGCGTCGGCGATCGTCGGCAGCGGATTCGCCAACACCGGACAGGCGGCAGGCGTCGCGATCGTCGGGGTCCTCGGCGAGCGCGGGGGGCTGATCGGCAGCATCGGCGGCACCGTGAGCGTCCTCTCGGTCCTGCTGCTCGTCGCGCTCCCGGTACTCTGGCGCTTCGTCCCGGAGACCAAGGGCACGAAACTCGACGCTGTCCCTGACCCGACCGAGTAGTCCGACCGGCAGCACAGAGCGTCGTCCGGGCTCCACCGCGAGGCCCTCCGGGCACAGGTCGCCTCCGCCCTTTCGCCGGCGGCGACCTGGCCCGCGGTGGTCGCGGCGGTACTGTTCGCAGACAGATTCGGGGTCGACGCCCCGCTCCCGCCGATCGGAGGCGTACGCTGAAGCCGGTCCCGGTCGTCTTCCACATCGGTCCGCTGCAGGTCCACACATACGGCATCGGGCTCGCGATCACGTTCTGGTTCGGCTACCGGTACCTCGCGAAGCGCCTCCGCGACCACGGGTACCCGGACGGGTGGCTCGGCATCACGTTTCTCTGGATAATCGCCGCGGCGATCGTCGGGGCACGGGCGGCACACGTCGTCGCCAATTTCGGTTACTACTCGCGTGACCCGGTCGAGATCATCGCCATCTGGCACGGCGGCCTCTCCTCGTTCGGAGGTCTGCTCCTCGGTGTGCCGGTGGGTTTCGTCTCGGCCCACCGCCGCTGCCCGCAGCTCCGTCCCGGCGTCGCGGCCGATCTCGTCGCGCCGGTCCTCGCCTGCGCGTGGGCGGTCGGACGTCTGCTCGGACCGCAGTTCGAAGTCGCCGGCGGCGGGAAACCGACGACGGCCTGGTTCGGCATGTACTACGCCGGCGAGGTCGGCAAACGGCTTCCCGCGCCGATCTTCCAGGCCCTGGAGTGCTTCGCGGTCTTCTTCGTCGCACTGTGGGTCGAACGTGTCGTCGCGCGTCGGGGCGGTCCCGTCGGGGCGGTGACGGCGGTCGTCGTCGGGCTCTGGGGACTCAGTCGGTTCGTCGACGAGTACTTCTGGCTGACCCACGACAACGGCACCGACGCCGTCGAGATCGCCTCGATCGCGCTGTTCGCCATCGGCAGCGCGGTGCTGCTCGCGCTGGTCGCGCGCCGTCGGCGGATTCGCCCGGACCAGAATGTCAGCACCACCGACGAACCAGTGCGATCGGAGACCGCGACATGACGATCCACCGCGGACGACGGCTCGCTTCACCGCGCGCCGGAAGGCCGCCCGCCCGGAGGCGGCTGCTCGTCGTCGCGATCGCCCTCGGTCTCATCCTCACGACGGCGGGGCCCGCCGTGGCGGCCGGCTCGGGATCGGGTCCGGCGCGGCCCCCGTACAAGGCAACGGTGTACGCGGTGACGACCTCGACCGTTCGCTACTCCTGGCGGACCGGTTGCCCGGTCGCACCGAGTCAGCTCAGGCTCATCCGGCTCCGCTACTACGGCTTCGACCACGAGAGCCACGTCGGGCGGATCATCGTGAATGCCTCCGTCGTGGATGCCGTCATCAAGGTCTTCGGACTGCTCTACGCGGCACGATTCCCCATCCGTCGGATGGTGCCCGTGGACGCTTACCACGGTCAGGATCCTGCCTCAATGGCGGCGGACAACACGTCGGGGTTCAACTGCCGGAGGGCCGTGGCGCCGGGTTCGCCGCAGTGGTCGGTGCACGCCTACGGCGAGGCCATCGACGTGAACCCCGTCGAGAACCCCTACATCGACGCGGGAGTGGTGATGCCGGCGGCCGGGGCGACGTTCGTCGACCGCGCCGACGTGCGTCCGGGCATGGCCGTCCCGGGAGGGACGCTCGTCGAGGCCTTCGCCTCGGTCGGTTGGTACTGGGGCGGACGCTGGACGGGCTCCCCCGACTACCAGCACTTCTCGTCGACCGGTGGCTGACGCGACCGGCGCCACAGCGCCAGTGCGATGACCAGTGCGATGAGACCGATGACGGTCACGGCCCGCCTGGCAACATGTCTAGCGCTGACCGCGCTGGCGCCGGTGCTCGCGGTCCTCGGCCCGGCCCCGGGCCCCGCGGTCGCCGCGGTGTCCGCCCCGGCGACCGTGTCGTGCGGCGCGAACCTCGGTGACAGCCTGCGTTCGACCGGCGACGCCTCCCAGCTCGTCGTCGTCGAGGCGTCCGCTGACTCGTCGACGACGGCGACGGTGACGCTCTGGCACCGGTCGAACGGCTGCTTCACCCAGGTCGGCGGGCCTTGGCCGGCGCGTCTCGGCTGGCACGGGCTCTCGAGCCACCACGTGGAGGGGGACGGCACGACCCCGATCGGAGCGTTCGGGATCGGGCCCGAGATGTACGGGGTGGCGCCCGATCCCGGGCTCGCCTACCGCTATCACCAGCTGGTCTGTGGCGACTGGTGGGACGAGGATCCGACGACGCCGAGCTACAACCTCTTCGTCCACGTCCCCTGCGGCACACGCCCGCCCTTCGGCGGTGGCAGTGAGGCGCTCTGGACCGAGACGACCGCATACCGCTACTTCGCCGTGATCGAGTACAACACCACGCCGATCGTGCCTGGTAGGGGATCGGCGATCTTCCTCCACGTCTCGACGGGAGGGACGACGGACGGTTGCGTCAGCCTGGACGAGCGCGAGCTCGTCCACACGCTGCGATGGCTCCGCCCGGCCGAACGCCCCCTCGTCGTGATCGGCACGAAGACCACGCTTCGCGACCTGTAGCGAACGACCCCCGGCGGGCGGGGCGCGCCCCGTCGCGCGGACCCGGCGGCCACACTGGTGCCCGCTTCGTCGTTTGGGGGGACAACGGACGTGTTGGCCTTGCTGGCGATCGGGATCGTCGCCGGTCTCATCACCGGGATCTCGCCGTGCATCCTGCCGGTCCTTCCGGTCGTGCTCGTCGCCGGGGCGACCCCGGCGACGCCGGAAGCCGGGCACCGGCGCGCCAGGAGGCCCGTCGCCGTCGTCGCCGGTTTGGTGCTCAGCTTCGCGACGTTCACCCTTGCCGGATCGGCGCTGCTCAGTGCGCTCCACTTGCCACAGGACGTGCTGCGCGACGCGGGCCTCGCCATCCTCTATCTCGTCGGCCTCGGTCTGGTCGTGCCGCCGCTCGGCGCCCTCGTCGAGCGCCCGTTCACCCACCTTCGGGCGCGACCGCCCCGTGGCACGACGAGCAGCTTCGTCCTCGGCGTCGGGCTCGGGCCGCTGTTCGTCCCCTGTGCCGGCCCCGTCCTCGCCGCAATCACCGCCGTGGCGGCGACCCGCCATTTCGGGCCGGGCGCGATCGCCCTCACCTTGGCCTTCTCGGTCGGTGCCGCGGTGCCCCTGCTCGCCGTGGCGGTCGCCGGCGACCAGCTCGTCGGGCGGGTGCGCGCGCTGCGCCGACGCGCCGGCCTCGTCCGACTGGCCGGAGGCGTCGTCCTCATCGCGATGGGCGTCGTTCTCCAGACCAACCTCACCGAGGGACTGCAACGGCTCGTTCCCGGGTACACGAACACGCTCCAGAACGAGGTCGAGGGAACGACGTTCGCCCGGAACCAGCTCGCCGCCGTCCGAGGTGTGCCCGCGGCAAGCCTCGGCGACTGCGCGGCGAACGCGCCAACGCTCGCGGAGTGCGGGGCAGCTCCGGCCTTCACCGGGATCACCGCATGGCTGAACACCCCGCACGACGCGCCACTCTCGCTCACCGGCCTGCGCGGGAAGGTCGTGCTCGTCGACTTCTGGACTTACTCGTGCATCAACTGCCAACGCGAGCTACCGCACGTCGAGGCGTGGTACCAGCGCTACCGCCGCGACGGGCTGGTCGTCGTCGGCGTCCACACGCCCGAGTTCGCGTTCGAGCACGTCATGTCCAACGTCGCCGCCGCGGCACAACAGCTCCACGTCGACTTCCCGATCGCGATCGACGACAACTACGCGACGTGGGACGCCTACCGGAACGACTACTGGCCCGCCGAGTACCTCATCAACGCCGCCGGCGAGCTGCAGTACTTCGCGATCGGCGAGGGCGACTACGCCCACACCGAGTCGCTCATCAGGAAGCTTCTCCACGAGGCCGACCCCGCGGTCAAGCTCCCGCCGCCAACCGACGTACCCGACCTCACGCCGACCGAGACCCCGAACACGCCGATCACGCCCGAGACCTACCTCGGATACGACTACTACGGAAGCAGCCCGCAGGACGTCATCGACGGCGAGACCCCCGCCCTCGGCGTCGCGACGACGTACGCGTTCCCGTCCTATGAGTACTCGTACGGCTTCGAGCTCTCGGGAGTCTGGACGATCGGTCACGAGGAGATGACCGCCGGACGCGGCGCCGAGATCCGCTTCGTGTTCGAGGGCCATGACGCGTACCTCGTGACCTCCGGACGCGGCTCGCTCAGCGTGCAGGTGAACGGCACCGTCGCAAAGACAATCAAGGTGGACGGGATCCCCCGCCTCTACACGCTCGTGTCTGGCCGTTCCTACAAGCGAGAAACGCTCGTCGTCTCGGCGAGCCCGGGGATCCGGGCCTACGACATCACATTCGGCTGACCCCACCGCGGACTGCGAGAAGCCCCGGTGCGACGGTCGCAACCCCCTCGCGCCACCGGGTCGCGCGGCGGGCAGGCCCGCACCTGACGCCTGCGCCGGCGGGTTCCCTCCGGCCGCTGTGAACTCGTGCAACGCAGCAGGAGCCTCGTTTGCCGGGCCGCGCAGCGGTAGCCTGTCGGCATGCTGGTTCGTAGCACCGACGGGATCGAACGGCTCACGTGAAGATCCGACGCACCAGCCGCGCGCGCACTCGACCGCCGTCCGACCAAGACGCGACGGCGCCCGTGAATCCGCCCCAGCGGGCAGAGGACCCCGGGGCGATGCCCTGGAGCGACCTCACGCAGTCATACGCGACGTTCGGATTCGACAACAATGGCAACCTGCAAGGAGAAGGGCCCGGGGAGATCGTCCACCTCGGCGTGCACGACGTCGCCGACAAGACGACGCTGAGGCTCGGGGACCTTCTCATCGGCCGGGGTCTCGTCACCGAGATGCAGGTCAACGAAGCGCTCATGAAGCAACGTGAGAGCGGCGGCCGCCTCGGGCAGATCCTCGTCGACATGGGTGTCCTCGGAGAACGCGGACTCGTTGACGCGCTCGCCTGGAAGTTCGACATGCCCGAGTGCGACCTGCGTACGCAGATCCCCCAGAAGGACGCGCTCGAGCTCGTCCCGGAGGAAACGGCCCGCGCGCAGCTCGCGCTGCCGGTCTCGCTGAGCGGCGACATCATCTTCGTAGCCGTCGCCGAGCCGAGCTCGGAACTCCAGGAACTTCTCGAGGCGATCACCCGAAAAGAAGTGCACCTGATGATCGTGCCGCTGAGCGACGTCCGCCAGTCGATCGACTCGAACTACGGCGCGCTCGGTGGGGTTACCGGCCTCGTCGAGGTGTTCCAGACGATCGAGGGAGGCCGGCGAGGACGGCCGGAACCTTCGAAGGCCGAGGTCGTCGCCGACGACGCCCCCGTCGTGCAAGTGGTCAACCGCATCCTCACCCAGGCGTTGCGTGACCGGGCGTCCGACGTCCACATCGAGCCGCAGGAGAGCGCGGTGCGCGTCCGCTACCGCATCGACGGTGTGATGAAAGAGATGCTCGTGCTCCCGGCGGCGATGGGCCTCGGCCTCGTGAACCGCATCAAGATCATGGCCGAGATGAACATCGTCGAACGCCGCCGGCCCCAGGACGGCCAGTTCACGGCGTCGGTCGACGACAAGTCGATCGACGTGCGCGTGTCCACGCTCGCCACGATCTGGGGCGAGAAGTGCGTCATGCGAATCCTCGACAAGACACGCTCGGTGTTGCGCCTGGAGCACCTCGGGATGCCGGTGTCCGTCAGCGAGAGGTTCTCGGAAATCATCCGTGCCCCGTTCGGCATGGTGGTGTGTGCAGGACCGACGGGCAGCGGCAAGACGACGACGCTCTACGCGGCGCTGAATGAGCTGAACGATCCGACGCGCAACATCATGACGATCGAGGACCCCGTCGAGTACGTCTTCTCGTCGATGAACCAGATCCAGACGAACGAGCAGGCGGGTCTGACCTTCGCGACCGGGCTGAAGTCGATCCTGCGCCAGGACCCGGACGTCATCCTCGTCGGCGAGGTCCGGGACGTCGAAACTGCGCGCATCGCCGTGCAGTCGGCGATGACCGGGCACCTCGTTCTCTCGTCGTTGCACGCGACGGACACGGTGACCGCCCTGCTCCGCTTCTACGACATGGGGATCGAGCCCTTCCTCATCGCGGCCTCCGTCATCGCCGTCGTGAGCCAGCGACTCGTGCGGCGCATCTGCCCGGCGTGCAAGACGCGGTACACGCCGTCTCCGGAAGAGCGCCTCTATTACGAGGAGACGAACGGGCCCGAAAAGACCGTGTTCTATTGCGGCGAGGGATGCAACTTCTGCGCCCAGACCGGGTATCAGGATCGCATCGGTGTCTACGAGCTCTTGGAGATCACATCGGGGATCAAACGCCTCATCATCGAAGCGGGCACCCACGAGGAGTTACGCGTCGCCGCGGAGGAGCAGGGGATGCGCACCTTGCGCCAGGAGGCCATCGACCTCGTCGCGCAGGACGTCACGACCGTGTCCGAAGTCGTCCGCAGCATCTACACCCTGTAACGGGGGGACGCGCGTGGCCCGTTACTCGTTCAAGGCGATCGACCAGTACGGCAAGTCCGTCTCCGGCGTGCTCGCCGCGCCCACGGTCGGCGCGGCGCACCTCATGGTCGTCGCCCGCGGACTCCAGCCCGTTTCCGTCGAGGAGAAGACGAGTGTCCTCCAGTACGAGGTCACGAAGAAGAAGGTGCCCCGCGAGGAGGTCATGCACTTCTCGCGCCAGCTCGGCGTCTTCGTGAAGGCTGGAATCCCGATCCTCGACTCGCTCGAGATCATCGAAGGCGAGACGACCAACAAGCTTTTCAAGAAGGTGTTGGCGGACATGGTCGAGTCCCTGGCCGCCGGCGACACGTTCGCTCTCGCGGCAGAGGCGCACCCTGAGGCGTTCCCGCCGTACTACGTGGGCATGCTGTCGTCCGCCGAGCTTTCCGGGAACCTCGACACCGTTCTTTCCCAGCTCTCCGACTACATGGAACGGGATGCCGACGCCCGAAGCAAGGTCACCGCGGCGATGATCTACCCGTCGATCGTTCTCGGCATGTCGCTCGTGACGGTCGTCGTCCTCGGCGTTTTCGTGATGCCCCGGTTCAAGACGTTCTTCCAGTCGCTCCACGCGAGCCTCCCCCTCCCGACCAGGATGCTCATCTCCGCCACGAACTTCGTCGAAGCCAACTGGTACATCATCTTCGCGGTGATCTTCGCGATCGTGCTGGTCATCGCGATCACCTTCCACTCAAAACAGGGTCGGGCGCACATCGACTCGTTCGTGCTTCAAATCCCGGTCATCGGGGATCTCATCCAGCACGTCATGGTGGAACGGATCTGTCGGGTCATGGCCTCGATGCTCCAAGCCGGCGTGGCGCTTCCCGAGGCGATGACGGTCACCTCGGAATCCGTGTCGAACGCGGTCTACAAGCGTGGGCTCGATACGATCCGGGACGAGATGCTCGAGGGGCGGGGCTTGGCGGAACCCGTCGCGAGCAGTCAGCTCTTCCCGAGCGCTGCCCGCCAGATGATGCGCGTCGGGGAGGAGACCGGGACGCTTGACGAGCAGCTGACAGTCGCGGCCCAGTACTACGCCCGGGAGCTCGACGGGAGGATCAAAAAGTTCACAAGCCTGTTCGAGCCCGCGATCATCATCTTCATGGGTGTCATCGTCGGTTTTGTCGCCATCGCCCTCATCTCCGCGATGTACGGCATCTACCGCCAGGTGAAGATCACCTAGGTCGCAAGCATCCAAGAGCTCCTGGGCTGTCGGCGAGTTCGTCATCGGCCGTCCGCGGCGTCGGCAGCTTGAACAGGGCCTTGGTGCGCGGGCTCGGACCAAGTCCGCGCAAGAGATCGCCGACGACTCGACTATGGCCGCGGCGCCCGCTCGCGAACGCGAATCTCCACCTATCTCCTTCATAAGGGGCTCTGGCGCTACCTGGGATCTGCGTAATCGACTGCGCCGAGATCGCCCAGATCGCCTGCTTACGCGTCCGCGGCTGACTCAAATTGCCCATTTCCAGTGGGCCACATGGACTGAAATCCGCCACTCTCCGTATGACCAGAGCTACCCTTCGCGCGTAGCCCGTAAGAGCCATCGATCTGAAGAAAGGTACCAGCCATCATGTTCAACCGTTACCGCGATATGCGCAGGACAAAGATGGAAGGGCTCGATCAGCAAGGCTTCACCCTGATCGAACTTCTCATCGTCATCATCATCATGGGCATCCTCGCTGCCGTCGTCGTCTTCGCCCT
>Ga0116107_1000361_pt1 | contig 37354 bp, 35 predicted proteins | sample June2015DPH_6_10_FD_88969 | JGI IMG/M metagenome (GOLD analysis project Ga0116107, IMG submission 88969) | Peatland microbial communities from SPRUCE experiment site at the Marcell Experimental Forest, Minnesota, USA - June2015DPH_6_100 | ecosystem: Environmental > Terrestrial > Soil > Wetlands... | reverse complement strand
GCATTTCCAGCCTTGGAATGGCTGGTATTCTTTTCCACCATTGCCTGGTTATTTGGAATCACATTCTTCATATAAATACAAATTTATAAATAGAAAACTGGTGGTTTATATGCCACCAGTTTTTTTGTTACATTTTCATTAACTTTTCCAGCAGTTTCGTCTCTTCTCCTTCTGTGCCCACTTCTCCATCCAGCCAGGCCTGGCGCAAGCGTGATAAGACCTTCTGGTAATGCGGGCCCGGCGGAAGGCCGAGTTTCTGCAGATGGTAACCATTCGTTTTCGGTTTGACGTGCCGCCAAGTTTCCAGATAATTGATTAAATTCTGGCGCGCTTCCCCATCCGGAACAGACAGGCACACCACGTAGACCGCCGAAAGCGGTAGCCCTTCGAGCCGCGCCACACACTGGCTGGGTTTTATATTGGTCAGGGAAAGTAAATCAGTGAACAGGGCCGAGGCAGCCAAAAGGGATCCCTGTAATTTCGCATGAAAGTGCAGGCGTTGTTCGAGGCTTTCGATGCCATTCAAAGGCAAATCCAGCAGCCAGAAATGCCAGTTGAGGAAATTCCTGCCTGCGAAAGGTGGGACGGTCTTGATGTTTCGATTCCTTTCCGTCCGCCATCCATTGATAAAACGCTTCCGCTTTTGGTCATTCCATGCCAGCGCAGGGTGGACCGGTTGCAGCAAATCCAGCTCCGCCAGGCGCTTGAGCATGGCAGCGGCTTTCTCTTCGTCCAGGATTAAATCCAACTCATGCCGGATGCGCTCGGCCGAGAGTGAGCCGACCAATGGACGGGCTGGCGGGATAAGCATCAATGTCTCCGGGGCGATCCGGAAGCCATAACGCTGTTCATAGCGGACCGCGCGGAAAAGCCGGGTCGGATCGTCCAGGAAGGAATGGGAATGAAGAACACGCACCAGGCCGCCTTTCAGGTCATTCAGCCCGTCCAGCTCATCGTGCAGTTCCCCCCAATGTGCCCCATCCAGGCGCAAAGCCAGGGTATTGATGGTGAAATCGCGCCGAACCAGGTCATCGCGTAGCCGTCCGGGTTTCACGGTTGGCAAGGCACCGGGATGTTTGTAAATTTCTGACCGGGTGGAACTAAAATCAAGCGCATGGCCATCGGAATCAGGGCGAAACCATTGCGCGGTCCCAAAGCGGACGTGGCCAGTCACCCGACCTCCGTATTCTGCAGCCAGGGCTTTGGCGAGGGCGATGGCATCGCCTTCCACGACCAGATCAAAGTCCGCTGCCGGGATATCGAGCATCAGGTCCCGCACGAACCCTCCAACCAGGTAGAGTGGCAGCTGGCGCGTACCGGCCGCGTCTGCCACGATCCTCAGAAGCGTCAGCATCTGCGCAGATAGGCTTCGTTCGAGATTAAATTCCGGATGGATTAATACGTCAGGCATGGTTTGTACTCTGATTATATAGCAATCTGAGGCATTGCCATTCCCAATGGTAGCAAACCCAGGCCAAGGATCCAGTTTGGGCAATGCTGGAGGCGCAACTTGAATTCTTGCCCCCTTAAAGCACAGTGGCAATGGCATCTAATGGACAGCAAATAATTTCTCACGAATAATACCAAAGGTTGGAAAAGATTCAAAACGGGAAACGGCAGGTTGTTTTCCTAGAACCATTCTCATAATCGGGTATAATCTCCGCCATGAAATTGGAACCGTTCCCGGTCCCTGCCATGCAGAAACCCACCAGGTCAGGTTAGGTTCAGTTCGTCACACACACCGGCGGCTCCCAGACCTGGAGAGCCGCTTTTTGTTCGAAATGCGACTTACGATTGCCTATGGATATCAAAGACCTGACAGAACGCATGCACCTCTTCGTCCGCTCCAAGGGCTGGTACGAACCTGACAGCCGTCGTCCGCAGACGCCGCGCAACCTGGCAATATCGCTCTCGCTGGAAGCCAACGAAGTACTCGAGCACTTCCAATGGCAGGCTGACCTGAAAGGCAGGGACGAATTTGCCAGCGAATTGGCCGATGTGGGCTTATACCTTTTACAATTGGCCTCCGTCTCCGGGATCGACCTCGAGCAGGCAATTTTAAAGAAACTCGAAACCAACGCCTCCCGAACCTGGGATGAAAGCCCAGAGAAACCTCCCATTCCCTGATCCCCTATCCCCTATTTTCTATTATCTTTTCTCTTCTCTCTGATTACCATGAACATCACCATTTTCGGCGGATCCCAACCCCAACCCGGCTCCCCGGCTTACGCGCAGGCCTATGAATTGGGTAAATTGCTCGCATTGGCCGGGCACACCGTTCTGACCGGTGGTTACATGGGCACCATGGAAGCCGCCAGCCGGGGCGCCTACGAGGCCGGCGGGCACGTCATCGGCGTGACCTGCGCGGACATCGAAGCCTGGCGTGGTTCGCGCGCCAATGCCTGGGTGAAGGAGGAACGTCGTTTTGCCACTTTGCAGGAACGCCTGAACGAACTCATCCTGGCCTGTAACGCTGCGATTGCCCTGCCCGGGGGTCCCGGCACGCTGACTGAGATCGCTATGACCTGGAACTTAATGATTGTGGATTCGATCCCCCATAAACCGCTGATTTTAGTCGGGGATGGGTGGAGGGCATTGATTGAATCGTTTTATAATTCATTCGAGACCTACATTCCCCAGAAACAGCGCATATTCTTACAATTTGCGGCCAATATTCAGAAAGCGCTCGAATTGTTATAGTTTGGATAAAATCCAACTACATAGCTCTCGTGAAAATGCCAGGGATCTTCGCCAGCAAATGATCCTGGATGCTAAAGCAAGCGGTCAAACAAAGCTGATAGTAGCTCAATGGGATAGCGTTGATGAAATTACAGAATTAAAATCGGATCCGGGAGATTGGGTAAACTCTTGCGCAGCTAAATATTATGGAGAAAAGAGCATCATTGCTGTAGAAAAATATCAGAGAATACCCGCATATCCGATTGTAAATTAACCGACTGAATGGAGTAAAGCATGTCCGACGAAAAACTAACCCCTCAAAATGTAGATTTCTCCGAATGGTACAACCAGATCGTCCTGCGCGCAGAGATGGCCGACTATGCCCCGGTACGCGGCTGCATGGTCGTACGCCCGTACGGCTGGGCGCTGTGGGAAAATATCCAGCAGGCGCTCGACCGTCGCTTCAAGGAAACTGGCCACGTTAACGCAGCCTTCCCGCTCTTCATACCGATGTCCTTCCTCGAAAAGGAGAAGGAACACGTGGAAGGCTTCTCGCCCGAACTGGCTGTGGTTACCATCGGCGGCGGCGAAAAGCTGGAAGAACCACTGGTGGTGCGCCCCACCTCCGAAACCATCATTGGCTACATGTACTCCAAGTGGATCAAGAGTTACCGTGATCTGCCGGTATTGATCAACCAGTGGGGCAACGTGGTACGTTGGGAACTGCGCACACGCCTGTTCCTGCGCACCCTGGAGTTCTACTGGCAGGAGGGTCACACAGCCCATGCCAGCGAGCCGGAAGCACGTGAAGAGACCATGCGCATGCTGGATGTCTACGCCGACTTTGCCATCAATGAGGGCGCGGTGCCTGTGATCAAGGGCGTTAAAAGCCAGGCCGAAAAATTCGCCGGGGCAAACCTGTCTGCCTCCATCGAGGCAATGATGGGCGACACGCGCGCTTTGCAAGCCGGTACATCACACTTCCTCGCCCAGAACTTCGCCAAGGCTTTCAACATCCAGTTCCTGGATGAGAACAACACCCAGCAATATGCCTGGACTACCTCCTGGGGTCTCAGCACCCGTTTCATTGGCGCCATCATCATGACACATGGCGATGACCAGGGATTGATCCTGCCACCCCGCTTGGCGCCCTTCCAGGCTGTCATCATCCCCATCTTCAAATCAGACCCTGAAACTGCCGCCGTCATGGAGAGTGTACGCCGGGTCGAAGCCGAGCTCAAGGCTGTCGGCGTGCGTGTCAAAGTGGATAACCGCAAAGAGGTGACGCCCGGATTTAAATTCAACGACTGGGAGATGCGCGGAGTGCCTCTGCGCATCGAGATCGGCCCCAAGGATATCGAAAAAGGCACCGTAGCCCTGGCCCGCCGGGATAAACCCGGTCGCGAAGGGAAATCTTTTGTCAAGCAAGCCGGCCTGGATGCGACCGTCACAGACCTGTTGACCGCCATCCAGAAATCATTGCTGGAGCGCGCCACCGCCTTCCGCGACAGTCACATCTTCGACCCGAAGGATTACGCCGAATTGGTCGAAGTCGTCCAGAACGGATGGGCATATTCCTACTGGTGCGAATCGGCCGAGTGCGAGACCAGGGTGAAGGAAGATACCAAGGCCACCACGCGCTGCATCCCGCTGGATCAGGAAGAAGGTCCCGGCAAGTGCATCGTATGTGGAAAAGAGGCGGAGAAAAAAGTGTATTTTGCAAGAGCATATTAATTAATCAGGGCGACCACAAAGGCCGCCCTTAAGAATTTAACCGCCTTTGATGCCTGCTTTGCGGTTCTCGCCACGCAATTGAAAATACCCTTGATCACAGCCGACAAATCCATGGCACATCCAGTAGAATAGGCAGGCTGGTTGGGAGATTTCAAATGAAACTCAGTCAACTCTTCGGTCAGACCTTGCGCGACGCCCCGGCCGAGGCGGATGTCCTCAGCCACCAATTGCTCATGCGGGCCGGGTTCATTCGACCGCTCGGGGCCGGCATCTTCACATACTTGCACCTTGGCAAACTTTCGATGATGAAAATCGAAGCCATCCTGCGCGATGAGATGGACCGGATTGGTGGGCAGGAAATCTCCATGCCGGTTGTCCAGCCGGCCGACCTATGGAAGGAGACCGGGCGCTGGTACCAGATCGGACCGGAGATGGGTCGATTCCGCGATCGGAACGAACGCGACATGGTGCTTGCCATGACTCACGAGGAAGTGGTGGCTGACCTGGTTCGGCGGGAGGTCCAGTCCTACAAGCACCTGCCGCGCCTGATCTACCACATTCAGACAAAGTTCCGGGACGAACCCCGCCCGCGCGCCGGGCTGATCCGGGTGCGGGAATTCACCATGAAGGACAGTTACAGTCTGGATACCGACTGGGATGGGCTGGATAAACAATACCGTCTGCACTACCAGGCCTATTTCAATATCTACCATCGCTGTGGACTGCCGGTCATTGCAGTCAAGTCCGATACCGGCATGATGGGCGGCAAACTGGCGCATGAGTATATGTATCTCAATCCCCTCGGCGAAGATACCCTCATTCTGTGTGATGAGTGTCACTACAGCGCCAACCGCCAGGTGGCGCGTTTCGAGAAGAACCCCCCCACTCCGGAAGAGTTGAAACCTGTCCAGAAAGTGCATACTCCGGACTGCAAGTCCATTGAAGATCTGGCGAACTTCCTGGCCCTGCCAAAATCCAGGACTGCCAAGGCGGTTTTCTTCATGGCGCAAATCCCGGAAGGGGAAGAATTGATCGAGAAATTCATCTTTGCCGTCATCCGCGGCGATATGGAGTTGAATGAGACCAAGCTCGCCAACGCACTGCACGCTCGCGACCTGCGTCCAGCCACGGAAGAGGAAATCAAAGCGATCGGAGCCGTACCCGGTTTTGCCTCACCGGTTGGTCTCACCCCTCTCCCATCGGGAGAAGGGCCAGGCGTGAGGGTAGTTGTGGATGATTCCATTACCGCCAGTCCCAATCTGGTAGCCGGAGCCAATCAACCCGACTATCATTTGCTGAATACCAACATTCCACGCGATTATTCCGCCGATATCGTCACGGATATCGCCGCAGCGGAAGAGGGGCTTGCCTGCCCCGAATGCGGCAAGCCAATGCGGGCAGCGCGCGGCGTGGAAGTGGGTAATATCTTCAAACTTGGTACGCGCTACTCGGATTCACTCGGCTGCACCTTCCTCGATAAAGATGGGCAGCCCAAACCGGTCATCATGGGTTCCTACGGCATCGGCGTGGGTCGGCTGTTGGCTTGCGTAGTCGAAGAACACCACGACGATCACGGCTTGATCTGGCCGGTGACGGTTGCCCCTTACCAGGTTCATCTGGTTCTGTTGCGCGGCAAGGGTTCGTCCCTGGCCGAAGAGACTGCCGACAAACTCTACGTCGAACTGCAAGCCGCCGCGGTCGAAGTGCTGTATGACGACCGCGACGAAAGCCCCGGCGTCAAGTTCAATGACTCCGACTTGATCGGACTTCCAATCCGGCTGACGATCAGCGAACGCGCCCTCTCCCAGGGCGGTGTGGAGATGAAGATGCGCAACAATCCAGAAAAAAGTATCATACAGTTGAATGAAATGGCAGCAAGGATCCGTTCCGAGTTGGCTGCGCTGCAAGCCGAAATCAACGCTACCGTTCTCCCGGTAGAGTACAATGACTAAGGAATTAAAGATGAAGCGTGTTTTGAGTGAGTGGTGCTTCGTCGCTCTCACTCAAAACACGAACTCCTCCGGAGATTCCACCCTGGTTCCGTAGATGCCTGCCATCAATCTAGCCCGTCTTAAAATTCAGGCCGCCCGGCTCGCCGAAAAATTTGGTGAACCGCAGGCTTTCCTGCTTTCCTTGAATGAGTTGCTGGGATACTATACCAACCGAACCATCCGGGCCACACAAATTGCACAGCGGCTATCCGTGCCCACGTACCAAACACCGCGTCCTGTGCTCCGCCAGATCGAAAGTGAATTGACTGTGCTTGCAGAAAACCAGCCAGATGAAGCCATCGTTCTGTCCGATACGCTTTGGAAGGCCGAGGCGCTTGAATCCCGTTTGCTTGCTGCCTATCTGTTGGGTACCATCCCACCCGGACGGGCCATCTCCGCCTTGACTCGCCTCCCCGCTTGGCTTGACCAATCGAAAGATAAGGAAATCCGCACTGCTTTGTTAACCGACGCTTTCGCCCGGTTACGCCGGGAATATCCGGAAGCGTTTTTTTCCATCCTGGAAGGTTGGCTGGGATCTCCCCAATCCAGGTCGCAAATCTGGGGATTGCAGGCGCTTATCCCGTTGCTGCAGGACCCACAATTCGAAAACCTGCCAGCAATATTCCGCATTCTGCAACCGGCCATCCTGGCAGCCGGTCCGGCTACCCAATTGGACCTCCAGGCCTGCCTGACTGCCTTGGAACGTGTCTCTCTGACCGAAACGACCGCATTCCTGCGCGAGATAATCTGGGGCAATCCTGGAGCGGGGATGCTGCGTATATTCAGGCGCATCCTGCCAGGCTTAAGCCCGGACCTGCAGGAGGCTTTGCGCGAGACTTTACGGGAACAGGACAACCAGGCATCACCATCCTGAAGCATGTTGCAATGCGGCCGCGCGGGATCGAATATGAAACCTCTTCAAATACTATCCGCAGCGATTTTCATCTCCTTGCTGGCAAGCTGTGCAATTTCCCCTTCAGGGATGCCCACGGCTACCTCCGTCAGGACTCCTTCTCTTTCTCCATCAATAACTTTCACTCCCTCTCCCACTACAACTCCAACTCTTCCTTCAACCCCCACCACAACTCCCACTGAAAAACCGCTTACGCTCGTATTCTATGGGGATAGCGTACTTAAAGTAGGCGATGTCAACAAGGAAGGTAGTGTCGGGTTCTCGATTGTGGATGTCTTACGTACCGATCTCACCCCGGCGGATCAAATCATTACATCCAACCATGGCGGACGCAAGGCCAGGTGGGGATATGAAAATCTGGATGCAAATGTCCTAGTTTATAAACCCGACCTCGTCACGCTCTGGTGGGGGTTGAATGACTTGAACGGCTGCCCCGGTATATTCGACCGGGCCACCAATAAACTGCTGCCATATGAATTAACCGCGCTGATCAACGATCATATTTATTACATGAAACTGCAAATCGACGCTTTGCTCAATGTAAACATTCCGGTAATCGTTATTACACCCATGCCGGTTCTCGGGACGCTTCCCTGGAGTCACTTTGATCAGAATAATCAACTGGTTTGGGAAAATAACTACCGCTGCGATTTCAACCTGGGGCTGGAACAGTTGGTGGAAGCGCAGCGTCAGATGGTGGCCGATTATGCCGCCGGACAGAAACCGGTTTACTTGGTGGATGCATGGCAGATCTATAAAGATCATCCGAATTCTGATAATATGTACATGGATATCGTCCACCCCGGTGAATATGGCGCAGAAATCATTGCCGAGGGTTGGCTGCAAGTTTTTAAATCCATAAAAAGGTAGGTTGCCAATATGTCTTTGACAGCACATGAACGGTTGCAAGCGTGTATAAGTAATGATCCCGCTCTGGACCGACCGCCCGTGGCGCTTTGGCGGCACTTCCCGGTGGATGACCAGAACCCTGAAACTCTCGCAGCCGCCACGCTGGATTTCCAAAATCATTACAATTTCGACCTGGTAAAAGTCACTCCGGCTTCCTCATTTGCTATCAAGGATTGGGGCGCTGAAGATGCCTGGGAGGGTTCAACCGAAGGAACGCGCCGATACACCCGCCATCCCATCCAGACACCGGGAGAGTGGGAACGCCTGCCGGTGCTCGACCCGCGCAAGGCTCCGCATCTTTCCGGACAGATAACCTGTCTCGTTCAAATCCGTGCCGGCCTGGACCCGCAGACACCCCTGCTGCAAACGGTTTTCAGCCCGCTGGCCCAGGCCAAAAACCTGGCCGGCGGTGAAGCGCTGATCGTCCAAATGCGCCAGTATCCTGAAGCCGTTTTGAAAGGCCTGCAAATTCTCGCCAAAACCACCCGTCGCTTCGTGGAAGCCGCCATGGAAACAGGCATCGACGGCATCTTCTACGCCGTCCAACATGCCCAGGCTGGATTGATGACGCTGGATGAATACAAGACCTTCGGCCTGCCTTTCGATTTGATAACCACCGAACCTGCCTCTGGCCTGTGGTGCAACCTGCTTCACCTGCACGGCCTGAATGTCTATTTCGATCTGGTACCGCATTTCGCCTCCCTCTTCCCCATCGTCAACTGGCACGACCGGGAAACATATCCGTCACTGGCTGAAGCCCAGACTTCCGAAATCTTAAAGACTTCGAAAGTCTCCCCGGTCTTCTGTGGAGGGATCAACCAGAATACCATTGTATATGGAGATGCTTCCGATGTTCGGGAGGAAGCGGCTGACGCCTTCCGCCAGACCGGCGGGCGCCGGCTGCTGCTCGGCACCGGCTGCGTGGTCCCGGTCATCGCCCCGCATGGGAACATTCTGGCAGCCCGGCAGAGTGTGGAGGCATCACAATGAGCCTGCGTGTCATTTCCGGTACGGCTAAAGGCCGGAAGCTGAAGGATGTCCCCGGCGATACGACCCGCCCGGTCACCGACATGGTCAAGGAAGCCCTGTTTAACATCCTGGCGGGGGACGTGCTGGATTCGGTCTGGTGGGATCTATTCGCCGGTACCGGCGCGATCGGGATCGAGGCCCTCAGCCGGGGGGCCTCTTTCGTGCGTTTCTCAGACCTGAACCGCCTCCCCATTGATACCATCCAGGCCAACCTGCAGACCACCGGTTTCAGTTCCCAGGCAGAAATCCGCCGGGGGGATGCCTTTAGCATGCTGGAGGTTACCCCCACCCGCCCATTCGATTATGTTTACATTGCCCCACCGCAGTACAAGGAAATGGCTTTTAAAGCCCTTCAGATCCTGGATGCCAACCCCGGCTGGTTAAATGACGAAGGTGCCTGGGTGATTGTACAAATCCACCCGCGCGAATATCGCAAGCTGGAATTAATATCCCTGGAGGAGTTCGAACAGCGCAAGTACGGCAGCACCCTGCTGGTCTTTTACGAAAAGAAATAATAAAAAGGGAGTTGCCACCTGCCTGTCAGGTTTGTATCAAGGAACAGATGGTATATTATCCTGGAGGTGCCTATGAATCTGAAGACGGTAAAAATCGAAAAGCCTGAAACAGTCAATTTCATTCTCGGACAATCGCATTTTATTAAAACGGTGGAGGATATTCACGAAGCATTGGTCAGTGCCGTGCCGGGCATCAAGTTCGGCGTGGCATTCTGTGAGGCCTCCGGAAAATGCCTTATCCGCTGGTCGGGGACCGAGCAGGCCATGATCGAGCTGGCCAGGAAGAACGCTCTTGCCATCGGTGCCGGCCATTCTTTCATTGTCTTTCTGGCAGATGGATATTATCCCGTCAACGTGCTTAATACGATCAAGCAGGTTACGGAAGTCTGCCACATCTTCTGCGCCACGGCCAATCCGACCGAAGTGGTGGTTGCCGAGACAGAAATGGGGCGCGGCATCCTGGGCGTGGTGGACGGTGCATCTCCGAAGGGCATTGAAGCGGAGGAAGACATAGCCTGGCGCAAGACCTTCCTGCGGGAGATCGGCTACAAGGCCTGATCACCGGTCTCTTAATGAATTCCATTCCATGACCACGCGCGCCCCTACAAGATTTTTCCGCATGTTCGTACCGGCATTTCCCCAGGCAAAGTGGTCGGACTTATCCCAATAGCAAGTTGAAGGATTATCCCGCCGGGATAATCCTTTGTCATGAAAACGCCATTGAAGATGTTTTCTACTTGTGATGGAAGAGCAAGCTAATTAATCCCATTTATTGATGAGCAAAAATAAACGCTTCCTTGCGAGCGGCGTTATTTGCCCTAGAGCAATCCCCCACCTATCCGGGAGACTGCTACGACCCCATTGAGGTTGGATTGACCCGAATTCTTTATCTAAAATATACGGTATTCATTCGTTCGCAAATTTCACTATAAGTTTTTGCTCATGGTCATAATAAGAGCGTGCCGAAAAGGGGGTATCGCCGGGTTGCATCTTTTGGATGTGGTCCAGGAAAAAGGTCAAATCTTCCACAGCCGGCAGACCGGGCACGTCCAGCAAAGGAACCCATTCCAGCCCTCCTTCGGCCGATGGTCTGGGCAACCCTTCCTGGTATTCGCCGGTAAAGACATACAAACCAATCCCGGGGTTTTCGCCCGTATCGACAACGACCGTCCCGCACAGCCGCAGGTCCGTTTTCAGGCCGGTCTCTTCAATCAGTTCCCGGCGCGCCGCAGATAGAATATCCTCACCCGGTTCGACGTGTCCGCCGACGCCGTTGTACTTATTTGCCCAAAGGCGTTTGGTCGGTGCACCTTTAAGCAACAAGACCGAATTCCCGCACGTGATAAAGATGAGCACGCGCGGGATGAGCATATAACGGGAAAGATCAACACCTTGTTCAGATACAGGCATATGTTAAAAAAGCAGGGGCACAGCTACGTTGTGCCCCTGGCATGGATCAAATTATTTAACGAGTTCGCGAACCGTTTCAAGCTGTCCGGCACTGCCCAATTTTTCGTTCTTTTGGGCAATAAATTTGGCATATTCTGCCATGAAGATTTTCCCCGGATCGCGCAGGTCGAACTTCTCCGGAAAGTCCCGGAAGAATTCACGGTGCACGCGTGTCCAAACCAGCCGCCCATCCGTATCGATGTTGATTTTGGTCACGCCCAATTCGGCAGCGCGCTTGAATTCGTCCGCATTGACACCTTTGGCGCCCTTCAAGTTGCCGCCCGCCGCGTTGATGCGGGCAACTTCTTCCTGCGGGACTGAGCTGGAACCGTGCATTACCAGCGGGAAGCCCGGCAGGCGTTTCTGGATTTCCACAAGAACCTCGAAATGCAACCCCTGGGAACCGGCGAACTTGAAGGCCCCATGGCTGGTGCCGATGGCGCAAGCCAGCGAGTCGCAGCCGGATCTTTCAACGAATTCCTTGGCCTGGTTTGGATCGGTCAGCTTCGCGTTGGCTTCATCCACCTTGACATGCTCTTCCACACCGCCCAACTGGCCAAGTTCGGCTTCAACAACAATGCCCTTGGCATGCGCTGCATCAACGACGCGTTTGGTGGTTGCAATATTTTCCTGGAAAGGCATGCTGCTGGCATCGATCATAACCGAGGAGTAGAAACCGCTCTGGATGCAGTCATAGCAGGTGGCCTCATCGCCATGGTCAAGGTGGACGGCAAAAATGGCATCCGGAAAGACCTGGTCTGCCGCACGGATCAAGCCCTCGAGCATGGTCTTGTGCGTGAACGAACGGGCGCCTTTGCTGATCTGGATGATGAAGGGAGCCTGGCTGTCCATGTTGCCACGGAACAGGCCCATGGTCTGCTCCAGGTTATTAATGTTATAGGCACCGATGGCATACTTGCCGTACGCCGCTTGAAACAGTTGCTTGGTTGTAACAATCATTTTATTCTCCTTATAAAATGGAACATGATTTCCGGTATTTCGTCCGCCCCATTATACCAAGTCTGCCTGCTTCCTCCTTACATTCGAAGGATTATTTCCAGGAAATATATCATCTTTCCCTATGGCGGACCTGGGATTTTACAACTTTCTCCCTAAAAAGACGTATTCCTTATTTAACGGCACATCAATTCAGGTAATCGGGTGGGCAAGCTGTGCGAGCAGGCTGCCGTCCGTACAGCTTATCACCCTTGAATGAGGATTACCGACCGCAGGCATTCTGCTGCAATTGGCAGTATAATCAAAAAACCAAATCAACTGCCGTTATTTCTCTCAGGAGGTACCATGAGTGACCTTTTTGAAACCGTACAAGGTGGACAGGACATCTTTAAGAAACTCCTGTCCTATGTACCCGGCTTTAGCGGCTATGTCGAGCGGACAAACCGCCGCGCAGCCGACAAACTTTTGCGCGACCAGGTGGCGTTAAAGTATGGTGAGTTGGTTCACCGCACCTCCCGCCTGCAGAAGGATATCGCGGATGCCGGACAACTTGACTTTCTCGATGATGTGGACAACATTGGCTTGAAACTGCGCACTTTCTCTGATCGTATCAAGAACGCCTCTTATGGCTATTCCGGCTTCTTCGATGTAGTCAAGATTAACGAAAAGGAGCTTGCCCAGATCTACACCTTCGATACCGCCTTTTTTGAACTTGCCAACCAGATTTCCAGCGGGTTGGACAACGTGGAAGCCGGGATCGGAGGCGATGGCCTCAAGGCTGCCATCCACTCCGTCGACGATCTAGCCCGCCAGGTTGGCGAGACCTACGACCGCCGATATCAGATTATCACTGGCAGTGGCGACGCAACGGCTAAAGAGTAATCCCCAGCTTTATTCATCCGGCGGTTGCACTGACTTTTTGCGGCATTATTATAACAATTGCCGATAAAAAACCTTTTTGAGTTGTCATCCAAGTTGACATGACCCTACCAGTACAGGAAGCAGTAAGTAGTGCAGTAGAGGAGAAAGAAATGGGAAAAATAGTCAGGCATGAGTTCGTCGGTTCCGGGGTCCTTTTTGTTCTTCTTTGCATCACAATCATCGGCATTCCGGGGGCCATAATCTATCTAATCGAACATGTCGCAACGGTTGAGGAAGAAATGGAGAATCCTTCCGAATTTCTAGAAAACTTTCGCACAGGAAAGTTTAAAAAAGGAAAAGGTAAGTGAATTAGTAGGAATACAAGTAGAAGTGCCAAACGGCAAACAATTCAGATTATTCAAGGTAGCGCAAGGTGGCATCTTGCGCTACTTTGTGGTTTAATAAAGATATGTGGACCAATTATTACATCCCTGCAACCGTTGACGAAACCCTGCACATCCTGGCTGAAAAGCGCGAAAAAGCCCGCCTAGTGGCCGGGGCAACTGACTTGATGCTCGAACTGGAGCGCAGTGTGCGCAAAGGCATCGAAACGGTCATTGATATTACACGCCTGCCGAACCTGGACCGGATCACCCTCGACGAAAACGAGACCATCCACCTCGGCCCCCTGGTAACCCATAACGCCGCGGCTTCCTCCAAACTGCTGCGCGAGCGTGCCTTTCCGCTGGTCAGCGCCGCCTGGCAGGTGGGTGCGCCACAGATCCGCAACCGGGCCACCGTGGCAGGAAATCTTGTTACCGCCAGCCCAGCCAACGATACCATCACTCCGCTGGTGGCGCTGGGAGCCTGGGTGATGCTTGCTTCTGAAAAAGGGACACGCCGGGTGCCCTTGGTGGATTTTTACACAGGTGTGCGCAAGACGGTAATGCAGCCTGACGAAATGCTGGTGGACATCGCTTTCCCGGCACTTCAATGCGCCTCTTCGGGTAGAATCGGCCAGCGCGGCACATTCCTGAAATTGGGGCTGCGACGTGCCCAGGCCATTTCATTGGTTAATACCGCCATCATTCTGGACCTTGGAACAATGCAAACCCAGCCAATGGTTATATCGGCGGCTATCACGCTGGGGGCCGTCGCTCCGACTATTATTCATGCAACCGAAGCTGAGGCGTTTTTGGCCGGTCAAGAACTGTCCGACGAGTGTATCGCCCGCGCCGCAGAAATGGCTGCCGGAACTGCACGCCCGATTGACGATATCCGTGGATCGGCTGCCTATCGTAAGGCCATGGTGAGAGTGCTGGTCATGCGGGCGCTGCGGCTTCTTCGGGAGGGACAGGAACAATCCCAGGTTCCTGAATCTCCGGTACTGCTGTGGGGAAAGCCCGCCATTGTTAGAGGCAAGCGGTCAGCAAAGAAAGAATCTGGAAAAGCTTTTCCATCTCCTATTCGTTCGCGAATCAACGGGAAAGAATATACTTTCAGCACCGGATATGAAAAATCCCTGCTGCGGCTTCTGCGTGAAGAAGCCGGACTGACCGGCACGAAGGAAGGTTGCGCCGAGGGCGAGTGCGGAGCCTGCACCGTGTTTCTGGACGGTCAGGCTGTCATGGCTTGTCTGGTGCCAGCGCCGCGCGCGGATGGAGCAGAAATCGTCACCATCGAAGGTCTCAATTCGCCTCAAGCCCCGGAGAAAGGGAAAACAGCCGTCACCAGCCAGAGGGAGCCGGTGCTGCATCCTGTGCAAGCAGCTTTTGTAGCAGATGGTGCAGTGCAGTGTGGATATTGCACTCCGGGATTTATCATGTCGGCGGCAAAACTACTTGAGGAGCGCCCGCAACCGGTACGGGATGAGATCATGCAGGCAATCTCTGGCAACCTGTGCCGCTGCACGGGTTATTACAAGATCGTGCAGGCAATAGAAGATGCAGCCAAACTTTAGCGAGAGAGGCCCATTGCCAGAAAGGCGATGAAAATGGGAAGATACAGTCATTTTCATAATCCACCGAAGAAAAAACCAGAGGTGAATCCAATCTGGCGCGGCGTAGGATGTATCCTCATGGTTGCCCTGCCGCTGATCTCCTTCGGGCTGACCCTCTTTTCCATACCAAAATTGGTTGCGACAGGCTTGGTTCCCTATCAATTACTGGGGCGGGTAAATTTTCCCACCTGGGTTATTCGGGCACCCGTTCTGAGTAACGCTGCCATTTTCATCCAGAGCATTAACAATCTGTGGTTGGGCCTACTGGTATTTTTTGTCATCCTCATACTGGTTGCAGGCATTTCTTCCCTAATATATGTGTCGGTGCTGCAGGTCATCGGCCCGCCGCGCTATTCCGAACAGGATGCCCCTCCAACCGGCTATAAACCCAAGGTATATAAGCGCTAGATAAAAATGAAAAATACCATCGGTCACTCTTTTCCTCGTATCGACGCCCGCGACAAGGTCACGGGTGCAGCCCTTTACTCCGGCGATCTTGCCCGCCCGGGGATGCTTTTTATGAAGACCCTTTTCGCCGGCCATCCGCACGCACGTGTGGTAAGAATTGACACCGCCCAGGCGCTGGCGCTTCCCGGAGTTGTTGCCGTGTATACCGCTGCGGATGTGCCGGTTAATGAGTATGGTTTGCAATGGAAAGATCAGCCCGTCTTGTGCGGACCATCCTCTCTCCCTGAAGGAGAGGGAACAGGTGTGAGGGGATCATGGACTGAAATCGTCCGCTGTGAAGGCGACCAGGTGGCAGCCATTGTCGCCGAGACGGAAGCCATTGCTGCCAAAGCACGCGATTTGGTGCAGGTAGAATATGAAGATCTACCGGCCGTCTATGACGCAGCCGCCGCACTGAAACCCGAAGCGCCGCGCATCCACACAGAACGAGGCGATTCCAATATCTGCGTCTGGGACAAGATCCGCAAGGGCGATGTGGAAGCTGCCTTTGCCCGGGCGGATGTCATCGTCGAAGGCGAATACCATACCCCCTACCAGGAACATGCCTACCTCCAGCCGGAGGCCGGGCTGGCCTACATTGATGAAAAAGGCCGCATCACGATCGAATGCGCAGGTCAATGGACCCATGCCGACCAGGAACAGATCGCTCACGCCCTTGGCCTGCCCAACGAACAGGTGCGCGTCATCTATCCGGCCATCGGTGGCGCTTTCGGCGGGCGCGAAGACTTATCCGTGCAAATCGTCCTGGCTCTGGCGGCCATGAAACTCAAGCGCCCGGTAAAGATTATCTGGAGTCGGCAAGAATCCATTGTCGGGCATGGCAAACGCCATCCAATGACGCTCAAAACCAAATGGGCCGCCACCAATGCAGGCAAGCTGTTGGCAGCCGAGACCACCGTTATCGCAGATGCCGGAGCCTATATGTACACCAGTAACAAAGTGCTCGGCAACTGTACCATCACCGCCACCGGTCCTTATTTCATCCCCAATGTAAAGGAAGACGTGCTGGGTGTTTATACCAATAACGTGCCGACAGCGGCTTTCCGCGGTTTCGGCGCCCCTCAGGCGCTGTGGATGGCCGAACAGCAGATGGACAAATTGGCCGAGAAACTGGGCCTGGACCCGGTGGAATTCCGCCACCGCAATGCACTCAGGGATGGCGATACACTTAATGTGGGCACCCCGGCTCCAGGCCCCGTCAGCATAGTGGAGTGCATTGAAGCCGCCCGGGACAAGTTCGATTGGAACGAAAAAGTCCTCACCCCGCCACCTCCTCTCCCCTCGGGAGAGAGGCCAGGAGTGAGAGTGCGCGGGCGTGGTTTTGCCTGCGGCTTCAAGAACGTAGGCTTTTCATTCGGCTACCAGGAAAATTCCTGGGCGCGTGTCGAGATCCATGGCCGGACAGAGATGGAACGCGTGGTCGTCTGGCACGCCGGGGCCGAGGTGGGACAGGGCACGCATACTGTCATGGCGCAATTTGCGGCGGAGACACTGAGTGTACCCTTCGAAAGGGTCAGCATGGTCACCTCCGACTCGGCTACCATGGGTAATCCCGGCAGCGCCTCGGCTTCTCGCATGACCTTCATGGCTGGCAACGCCATCAAAGGTGCTGCAGAAGCCGCACTTGTCAAATGGAAAGCCGAGGAACGTCCGGCAATTGCCGAATACACTTATCTGGCTCCGAAAACAACTCCCTTCGACAAAGAGACCGGCTACGCAATGCCCAACCTGTCGTATGCATACGCAGCCCAGGCGGTTGAGGTGGAAGTGGACCTGGAAACCGGGTTTATCAAATTGTTGCGGGTGGTCTCTGCCGACGATGTCGGCCAGGCCATCAACCCGGAGTTGGTAAAGGGACAGATTGAAGGGGCAGTTGTGCAGGCCGAGGGCTATGCCCTGACAGAAAATCTCATCTCCCGGAATGGGCATATCCTGACCGATCAGCTCAGCACGTATCTTATTCCGACCATCCTGGATATACCGGATTCGATCGAATCGGTCATCCTGGAAATTGCCGAGCCGAATGGGCCATTCGGGGCGCGCGGCCTGGGTGAAATGCCACTGCTTCCACTTGCGCCGGCGATTGCCGCAGCAGTGCATGAAGCCACCGGAGTCTGGTTCAGCGAATTCCCCTTTACCCCCGAGCGCGTCCTGCGCGGGCTGGGAAAAATCTAGGGTGTTTCAAAAACTTTCCATCCATAAATATAAGCTGGCCATTTTTTTGCTGTTGCTGGCAGCTTCGGCTATTTCCATCCTGCTGGCTGACGCCCGCATGGCTTATAGCAACACAAGGGATTATTCAACCCTTACCTGGAATCTGGGCCTGGCCTGGATCCCTTTTGTGTTTGCTTCCATAGCCTATGTGGTTTCCTGGTCACGGAAATTGCTTTACCTGGTTGTGCCGGTTTGTGCTTTTGTCTGGCTGATCTTTTTTCCCAATGCTCCCTATATCCTGACGGATTTCCAGCACCTCAGTACCAATGCCAATAATGCCCCGCTCTGGTATGACGTGCTCATGCTGATCTGGTTTGCATGGACAGGTCTGTTCCTGGGCGTGGTATCCCTTTACTTTATGCAGGAGATCGTCACGCGCGCCTTCGGAAGGATTACCGGCTGGTTGTTCACCATCTCTGTAACCGTCTTGAGCAGCTTCGGCGTTTTCCTGGGACGATTTTATAGCTGGAACAGTTGGGACATTCTAGGTGACCCGGTGCCCATTGCTCATGATATTTGGGGAGTCCTGCGCCACCCCTTCGCGAACCTGCGTGTCTATGGTTTTACCCTGCTCTTCACATTACTGTTCCTGTTTGTCTACCTGGCCATCCATGCCTTCGGCAGGGTGATGCAGGAAAAACAAATTCAGGATAAAGACAGATAAATGATTCCGCTCGACTACCATATGCACACACGCTTCTCGGAGGATGCCGAGGATGCGCCCGAAGCCATGTGCCGCCAGGCAATCGAGAAAGGTATCCCCGAAATCGGTTTCTCCGAACATTGGGATGTTGGTCCATACGAGACCAACCCGCGCTTTTTCAAACCTGAAGCCTGGTACGCCGAACTGGAGCGGCTGCGGGGACTGTTCGCCAACCAACTGGTCATCCGCGCCGGCATCGAAATTGCCGAGCCGCATCTGTATCCGCAGGAAACCACCGAGGTGCTTGGGCGTGCCCCTTTTGATTATGCAATCGGTTCGGTCCATTTTGTCGGTAAAAATTTCATGTTCAATGAAGGATATTTCCAGACACACACTGCCGACGAGGTGTACAGCACCTATTTCGCCGAAATGGATCGGATGGTCCATACTGCCGAAATCGATATAGTTGCCCACTTCGATATCCCGGCGCGAACCGGCAAACCTGTTTTAGGTTACGAGCCGGTTCGTTATGAAGAAAAAATCCGCTCCGCATTGAAAACCTGTGTCGAACGCGGCCTGGCGCTGGACGTCAATGTTTCCGGGTTGCGCAAACCTGCCCGGATCATCATGCCCGACCCGCTCATCCTGAAATGGTTTGCAGAAATGGGCGGGCAGCGTGTTACGCTTGGCTCGGACGCCCATCGCCTCCCGGAAGTGAGTCTGCATTTGGAGAAAGCACTCGAAGCCCTCCGGGCAGCCGGGATCACTCATATCACGCATTTCGATCAGCACCAGCCGCGGCTGGTCGCATTATAAGAGCAAACTGCTTCCACCCAAATAGCCACACCCTCAGCGATTCAGTGCACCGACCAGTTGGAAACTCGCCGGGAAGGTCAGCGAACCCTACGCCCGGCTAATGGTGACCACTTTATTATCGAGTGGCTGATGCAGCACTTCCAGCCCACCCACTATATCCTCTAAATACAGTGTTCTATTGTCCAAGAGGCTCGTGCTATTATCCAAGACAAGATAAATCATTTCGTTTATAGTGTCATTGAAGGGATGACCATCTTGAACATTTTATCTCTTCTCCTTATAAAAGCACACCGTTGCCTATGCCACGGTGTGCTTTTATAAAAGGAGAAACAAGAAATTCGCAATTAGGATGTTCCGCTTTTTAATCGATCTAAACTGGTGCGTTGTAGAAGGGCAATTTGATGTCGGTAAAAATCTTCATTTCTGACAGCCAAGGACATATTGCGCGCCACTTTGCGAGATATGGCTGACCTGGTGGGGTATATTAATTAATAACCGTCTCACGCAACGTCAACAATTACAGAATGAATTGATAAGTGGAATTCAGTATGTCTCAATTTTCCCGAAAACAAACAGTCTGGATAAGCGCCTACGCTTAATGGATTGATTGGTGAAGGATAGACAATTGGGAATTATAATAAAATTATGTCTCACACTTTGCGAATCGGTTCTCAGATTGGTTCATATGATCCTTTTTGGGTTCAGGTGCGTGAGGCTGTCTATCGGAAAGCTCAACAGCTCAACGCCGACTTGATCCCGATCGATATCACCGAGCAGCCGGCCACACTCTCACCGGAAGAACAGGCGAGTTTGGTGGATGAGCTGCTTGCCGAGGATTTAATGGCTCTGATCTGTTGGAACCTGCCAGCCGATATGATTCACCGCTTGTTGGATCTCGGCTTACCCGCTATCTACCTGTCTGAATCCCTTATTCGGCATCCATTGTTTGTATCGCCGCGTGGGTTGGATCAGGCTGCGCGGATTGTAGGAGAATATTTTGCTGAGAAGATGAACGGGCATGGGCAGGTATTATGTGTTGGCGGCCTGATGGAAGTAGAGGGGGAGGATGGCAGTACACGCCTGGTAGGAATCCGGGAAACACTTAATAAGTACCCTGATATCTCTTTTTTTCATATACCAAGTCTCTGGCGCTATGATCAGGCCTACCCCCAAATTGAAACCGCTATGCGCCAGCTTGACAAATCCTTTGATGCCATCTTTGGTCTGTCCGACTCACTGGCTTTGGCAGCGCGGGATGCTGGACGGGTGCTTGGGTTGGTGAATAATAAGACCATCATAGCAGGCATCAACGGTGATCCCTTGGCTCTGGCAGCCATCGCCGAGGGGAGCATGAGTGCAACAGTAGAAACTTCAGCATTGGATTTTGGGGCTCAGGCCGTTGAGTTGGCTTGCCAGGCAGCACGTCGAGAAAAACTGCCTGCCCACTTTAACTATATGCCGCGTCTGATAACGGCCGAGAACGTAGCCGAGGTTGCTTTGCAAAAGCTCATTGCGATTGCGAGCATCCCTTCTCGATTAGTAGGAGTAAACCGCCAGCTTGAGCAAAACCGGTTGACCCAATTGGAGACCAGCGCTGCTATCAACCAGCGGGTCGGGTCTCTGCTTGACCGGCAGGAACTCTCACGGGAAATTGCCAACCTCATTCGTGCAAACTATGGCTATGATCGGGTTCAGCTTTTCTTGTGGTCCGAGCAAGAACAGCTCCTCGTGCTCGATGAACCTATGCCGTTTTCTAGTGGACGGATATCCCTCCCGCTCCATGAATCGGGCTTGCTCGCTGAAGCCTTGCAACGAAATGAAACCATTTATATCCCGGATACTCATCACAGTAACCGCTTTCCACCGGATCCTAGATTAATGGAGATATCCTCACGAGTTATTTTGCCTATCCGGCTGGGTGATAAAATTCTTGGGCTGCTCGACCTTCACAGCCAACATCCAAAGGCACATCAACGCCAGGAGTTAATCGGCCTGCAATCCTTGGCGGATCAGTTAGGTATAGCAATGCGCAACGCCGAATTGTACAGCGAGGCTGTGCAGGCCCGAGCCGCTGCGGAAAAGGCTGACCAATTAAAAACCCGGCTGTTGGCGAATGTCAGCCACGAGTTGCGCGCACCATTGAATGTGATTCTAGGATATAGTCAGGCTGCGCTTAAAGTGCCCAACCCTTATGATGTTGAACTTCCACAAGCGGTCTTGCGAGACTTTGGTCATATCTATAATAGCGGAGAGCATTTAATCCGCCTGATTAATGACTTACTTGACTTGTCTCGGGCGGAAATCGATGCACTCGACCTATTTCCTGAGACATTTAACCCCCGCCCTTTTTTGGAAGATGCTTTTCACAGTATGGCTGATAACGCAGATAACTCAAAAAAAGTAAAGTGGCAGTTGAGCCTACCAGAGCGTTTGCCGATGATAACCGCTGATCCGGTGCGGTTGCGCCAGATTCTCCTCAATCTCCTGCACAATGCTCAAAAGTTTACGTCCAGCGGGAAGATTACATTAGGAGTAGAAGTCGAACCGCCTCACCTTCACCTATGGGTAAAAGACACGGGATCAGGAATTCCAGTTGAACAACAAGAACACATCTTTGAACCATTCGTCACTCTTGGACCTCCCGATCGCCGTCCGACAGGAATTGGACTGGGATTAAGTATCACGCGTCGGTTGGTAGCTCTGCATGGTGGTTCGATGACGTTGGAGAGCCAACCAAAGCAAGGCAGCACTTTTCACGTATACTTACCATTGCCAAATCTCTCTGGAAAGCCGGTGAGCATTGTTAGCAAGACGGACCGTCCGGTTTTGGTTTTACTCTCAAGCCGTAAACAAGCCCCCGAAGCATTGATTGAGTTATGTCAGAAACGCAAATTGGTCATCCATAGGTTGCAACCCGGTGACAACTTGGATATGCTACTAACAGAGGTCCAGCCGATGGCTTTAGCATGGGACCTTACAGATGCCAGCTTTAGTGATTGGATATTGATTCAACGCTTGCGGAGCCATCCCCAGTTGTGTCATCTACCCTTTATCTTGTACAGCCAGGAGGAAGATGGGAGCCCCGGTCTCGCAACCGGCATGACTGATGTAGTGATGAAGCCGATCAATGGAAAAACACTGATCGAGATGTTAGAGACCATCCGCCCACGCGGGGTGTCAGGCCCGCTACTCATTGTGGATGATGACCCGCAAGCCTGCCTACTTTATCATCGATTAGCGACTGATGCGTTACCTGGTTGTCCGATCATTACCGCCGAGAATGGAGCAAAAGCCTTGGCTTTATTGAAGAGGGAGATCCCATGCCTGGTAATCCTGGATTTGATGATGCCGGAAGTAGATGGGTTCACAGTGCTCGAACAGATACGCCTCAACCCTCTTACTCGGCAGGTACCCGTCCTGGTGATGAGCGGCAAAATGCTTTCCCTTGAAGACGTTCACCGATTGGATTATGGCCGGGTGACCTTCCACAGCAAAGAGCTTTTATCCACTGAAGAGGCTGTAGCCAGCTTACAGCGAGCGCTTTCCGGCGAACAAACCCTACTCCAACCAACCAGTATTCTTGTAAAGCACGCCCTGGCTTATTTGCATCAAAACTTTGTCAATCCACTAACTCGCCAGGAGATTGCCGAGGCGGTGGGTGTAAGCAAAAATTACCTGAGCGAGATTTTTCGCCAAGAACTTGGTTTTTCACCATGGGATTGCCTGACCCGTTTACGCCTCCAAAAGGCCAAAGAACTATTGCATACTACGGAGGACAGTATTACTTCTGTGGCAGCACAAACCGGATTTGATGATTCCGCCTATTTCAGTCGGGTTTTCCGAAAACATAATGGAATGTCGCCTCAGGAATATCGTCAAAGGGTGAACTAGCATCGACTCTGTTTTCCCTGTACGTCACATTTGAAGCCTTTCGCCAGGAACTTGGTTTTTCACCATGGGATTGCCTTACCCGTTTGCGCCTTCAATAGATCAAAGAGCTGTTGCATACTAAGGAGACTGAATTACATCTGCGGTAGCACAAACCGGGTTTGATGATTCCGCCTATTTCAGCCGGGTTTTCCGAAAAAATATTGGAATGTCCAATCAGACATACCGGCAACAGTCAGATTGAGTAGCAAGTCTTTTCCCCACGTATTATATACCTATTTAAAAACAGTGTTCTTTTTTCCAAGAGGCCCGTGCTATTGTCCAAGACAAGAGAACCTCATTTCGTTTATAGTGTCTTTGAAGGGATGACCATGCCAAGCATATTACCTACCATCCTGATCATCGAAAATGACCCGCCCTCTCTCGAGTTGTATCGTCGGGAGTTAGGCCGGGATTTTCGTGTGCTCGCCTGCTTCAGTAAAAGTGAGACATTAGATGCGGTCAACAGCCAAAACCCAAAAGCGATCATTCTAGAACCGGCCGCACTGAATGAAGAGGGATGGGATTTGCTTAATGCCATCGTAACTATGCCTGACAGGTTTCTCCCTGTCATTTTGTGTACCATATTGGATGAGCGCAAGCGCGGCTTGCAGGAAGGTGCGGCGGCTTATTTGATTAAGCCGGTTCTACCGGCTACGCTTTTAGAAACCCTGCATAAGGTAATCATAAAAACGGAGAGCGCCAAATGAACATTCAGAGACAAGCCATTCGATCAGCAGGTACCTCCCACCGACCTGCCTGGGTTAAGCGGTGGTTTTCCGAAGATGCTTTGGTGGCTTATTTGTTTATTATACCGAGCCTGTTTGGGATGGTCGTCTTTGTTCTGTGGCCGACGATCAAAGGCTTCTCACTTAGCTTCACCAGTGCCACTTTAATAAAGCCGGGCGTTTTTGTAGGGCTAAAAAATTATATAACACTTCTTCACGATTCGCAGTTTTGGAATTCCATGCTCATCACGACAAAATACGTGCTTTTTAACATTCCCCTGCAAACCGTAATTGCCCTTGGGTTGGCTGTTCTCATCTCACGACTAACAAAATCTACGTTCGTCCGCTTGATTATCTTTCTGCCTTATTTGTTCCCCATGCTTATGGTAACGATCATCTGGATGTCAATTTTCGATTATCTTACTGGGCCCATCGATGGAATATTGAAATTATTGTGGGGACCGAGCGCCATGATAGGTTTCCTCAACGTAAAAAATGTAATCGCCTCATTAGCATGGATCAACACTTGGAGACACGCTGGCTACAATGCCCTGCTTTTCTTCGCTGGTTTGCAGGGGATTCCAAGCGAACTTTACGAGTCAGCAGCTATCGATGGAGCCAATGAATGGCAGATTTTCCGCCGTATCACTTTTCCGTTACTGCGACCAGTAACGATATTTGTCGTGGTAACCAGCCTGGTTGGCTCATTTCAGGTTTTTGACAGCGCCATGGTGATTGCCACACCTACCGGAGGCCCAGGCGGTGCTTCACGGGTGATTTACTGGTATATCACCAGTCTGGCTTTCAACCAATTCAGGATGGGCTACGCTGCCACTGTGGCAGTGGCGCTCTTCGTAGTCTCTATATTAATTGCATGGGTCAATTTACACTATTTCAGAGCGGATACTTCGGATATTGGTTAATAGCCACACAAGGAGATAGGTAGAAATGGGAACCAATTCTTTAACAACTCTTCGTCGCACGAGTGAAATTAAGAGAAAAATAAATTGGGGAAAATCAGGCCGGATTTTAGCCTGGAGCATCCTCATCCTGTGGATCGTGATTACCATATTACCGCTTTGGTGGGTGGTTAGAATGGCATTCTCGACCACGAAAGACTTGTTAGGCGACCCTTCCAGTCTTCTACCGGTTAATTTTACATTGAATGCCTTTAAGCGGGTATTGGGTCTGGTGGATGTAAACGAGACCCTTATTCAGGGTGGCTTTTCCCAAAAATTAAATTTTTTGCTGTATTTCCGGAATACATTTACTGTGACTACCGTAATTGTGCTGGGAGGCATCATCTTTAATTCCGTGGCAGCCTATGCTTTCGCACGCCTCAAATTTCCAGGGAGAAACATTCTTTTCGGGCTTTATATTGGGGCCTTGATCATGCCTACCGTCCTGAACTTGATTCCAAACTTTATTTTGATCAATCAATTGCATATAAACAACTCCCTGATAGGCATTATTGCTCCTAGTTTTTTTGGGAATGCATTTGGCGTATTCTTTTTGAGACAGATTTTCCTGAGTTTCAATAAGGAATTGGAAGAGGCAGGTAAGTTGGATGGCGCCAGTCGGATCCGCGTCTTTTTCAGTATTGTCCTCCCTAATACACTGCCGTCCGTTCTGACGATGTCCATCCTTGCCTATGTTGCTGCATGGAACGAATTTCAATGGGCATACTTTGCCGGAGGCCAGGGTACTGTTGACCAAGCAACCGTTATGACGGTGGCTTTGGCGCACTTTCGTGCCCAGCAACAGGGGGGCGTTCCTGATTTCCCGGGGATGATGGCAGGCACATTAATCAGTGCGATTCCGATGCTTATCGCCTTTTCTATCTTTGGGCGAAGAGCCATCGACTCGATCCACTTTACCGGTTATCGCTAATAATAGATAGCCGTTGGGATTTTATTAATCCATTCTGATTAGAGGAGGTGGTTTCATACTGCAGATAGACCTGTTTAGATAGATGATTTTACCAAACGTATACCATATTCCTATATATTCAAGTTTCGAGGAGAAAATTATGAAATCCAAATTTGTATCCAGCTTGTTGGTAATCCTGGTTGTTGCCAGTCTGGCTCTGAGTGCTTGCGGGACCGCGCCTACCACTGCCGCGCCCGCTACTGCCGCACCTGCCACTGCCGCACCTGCCACTGCCGCACCTGCCACTGCCGCACCTGCCACTGCCGCACCTGCCACTGCCGCACCGGTCACGTTGCAATACTGGCTGTGGGACAACAATCAGCAGCCCGCTTATCAAGCTTGTGCGGATGCCTTTACCAAGCAGAATCCCAACATCACCATCAAAATCTCGCAACAGGGTTGGGGTGATTATTGGGATGCTCTTACCACCGGCTTTGCCTCAGGCACCGCCCCAGACGTCTTTACCGATCACTTGTCGAAATATGCCCAGTTCCTGAGCCAGGGTCTGCTGCTCGATATACAGCCTATGGTTACGGCTGATAATGTTAATTTGAAACAATACGTGGAAGATCCTTCCCTGTGGGTCCAGAATGGTAAGCGCTATGGCCTTCCCAAGGACTGGGACACCATTGCCGTTTTCTACAATGTAGACATGCTTCAGAAAGCTGGGATTGATCCTAGTGTAATGAATACGTGGACCTGGAACCCGCAAGATGGCGGCACTTTCCAGCAAACCGTTGCCAAATTGACACTCGATAAGAACGGCAACAATGGTCTCAGCCCCAACTTTGACAAGAAAAATGTGGTCCAGTATGGATATGTCGCCGGCCCTGGCGATCCTGGTACAGGTGGGCAAACCGAGTGGAGCGCCTTTGCAGCCAGTACCGGATTCCGCCTGACTGACGCGCCCTGGGCAACCTCATTCAACTATGGGGATCCCCGCCTGATCGCGACCCTGCAGTGGTGGGCCGACCTCCGCAATATTGATGGTTTTGCTCCCAATGCCAATGCCATGTCCGGCAGCGATAACCATGCCATCTTCAAGGCTGGGCAGGCTGCAATGACAACCGATGGCGACTGGGAAATTAACGACCTGGTCGGAGGTTCCAAGTTCAAGGTTGGTATTGGTATGCTGCCAGCCGGACCTGCTGGAAAAGTTATATCACCCATCGGTGGTCTGTCTGACGCTATCTGGAGTGGCACCAAGCATCCTGCCGAAGCCTGGCAATGGGTGAAATTCCTCGCCTCCCCGGATTGCGCCAACATTGTCGGCGGCTATGGTGTTGTCTTCCCCGCCATTCAATCTGGTATTGATAAATCTGTAGCCAAGCACAAAGCCGATGGCGTTGACGTATCAGCTTTCACCAATGAGACTGCCAATACGTACCTGCTGCCTCTGACTGATCACGGTGATCAGGTCGCTCAGCTCGTTGCGCCGGTCCTCGAATCGATCTTTGATGGATCTGCGAAGGCTGCCGATGTCCTACCCAAACTGCAGACAGACATTGACGCCCTCTTCAAGTAATAAGTCTGTTTCATGAGTTAATCCTGGTGAGCACCATGACGTTTCCTGGACGGTGCTCACCAGGCACCTTTTTATCATTCTCACAATTGGGCTTATCCGCCTTTAGATAAGAGTCATATCTTATGAACAGAGAATTCCTGCTGACAACCATAATTTTTTGCCTTTTATTGTCGGCGTGTCAGTCGTCCCAAACACAGAAGGCCACACCTGTAGCAACGCCTGTAGTAACACGAGAATCAACCCAGGAGGTTGCTCTCGATTATGCCCGGGCTCCAGCTGATAATCCTCTCAAAGGCTTCATGCCCTTTTACGATGCCTATTCTTCGCGCAACAACCCAATTGCGAATGATTTTCCCCACTCCATGGAATGGTTTTACGTACCGCTTCGGAATTTAATGAACGGCCCCGATAGTTTTACTTTTGATACAGGCCTGGAACCTCAATTGGACGATATTGCGGGAAGGGGACATCAGGCAGCTTTTCGGGTTTATTTGGATTACCCAGACATGCCTAGCGGGATTCCCCAATTTCTTCTGGACGGCGGCTTAAAAGTAAGGCCATATACCTTTTATGGAAACTCACCTGGCGAGAGTGTTTCGCCCGATTATGACGATCCGAATCTGGTGAGCTCTTTGGAAAATTTTATCGAAGCGTTCGGTAAGCGCTATGACAGAGATCCACGCATTGGATTTATTGAGGTTGGTCTCATTGGCTTTTGGGGCGAATGGCACACCTGGCCAATGGATGGCTTCACCCAGGAGACTTCATTGCTTAAGGCCAGACCAGACCCCACGGAAGAAAATTGGATGCCTTCGGATGCTACTCTACTGCGTATTTTGAAGGATTATGATGCAGCGTTCAAGACGACTCGTTTGCTGATGCGCTACCCAATGATCAAACCAGCCAGTCAAGATTGCGGACCTGGCCTCCGCATTCCCTATCTCAGCACGACGTTAAACATTGGATATCATGACGACTCTTTTGCATACAACACGATGTACGGCAGCGACTGGTATTTTATGGGGAAGATGGAATGGTGCGGAGCCTTGGACAAATGGGAGACTGAGCCAATCGGAGGGGAACTCCGTCCGGAGATTCAGCTTGGTATCTGGCTTGATTCCCCAGGCCCTGACACAGAGGATTTTAGCGCCACCGTCGACGGTACCCACGCCTCCTGGCTGGTCGCTCACGCCATATTTATTTCCAGCACCATGCAGCCAGGCAGCAATATATACGCACGCGCTTTGGCCGGCGCTCAGCGGCTCGGGTATGAGTTTTACGTTTCTGGTGTCGGACTGCCATCAGAAATAAGTGCTTCAGACCCTTTTCAAGTGAATATGCACTTGCAGAACACCGGCGTAGCCCCTTTCTATTACAACTGGCCGGTACAGTTGGGTGTCTTGAATGCCTTTAAACAATTGACAGCCACCTGGGATACACCATGGCGGATCGATCAAGTGGAACCGCTGTCTGCTGACCGCTCAAAGCCGTATACCAATTGGAGTTTTACAAAAAATCCCCACGATTTGCAGCCTGGTGCCTATACACTTGTCATGCACGTTGTCAACCCACTGGCAAACGGTAAAACGTTAAAGTTCGCCAATACCACACAAGACCAGGATTTAGACGGTTGGCTTACTTTGGGATCATTTACTGTAAAGTAGAACACTTATATAAAGATTCCTCAAGCCAATTTCTTATTCCTGCACGTTGTTGGGCCGGTATTCGATGACGGCGTTCTCACTGATTATCAAGCAGACAGCCTACAAGCATCACATGGAGATTGAACTCTTTTTTATTGCCAACATGGGACCTTTCAATCAGACTACCATGCTTGAATGGATTACGAATACACGGTGCATTCGAGAAGCATTCCTTTCTTCTTTTGCTGGTGGACGATTTGTACCTAAAAACGCTCAAGTATGAATTAAGTTTTTGTTGAATTAATAAATTTTTGGAGATATATATTATGCAAAGCATAGCTTTTTCTGAGATTGAAATGAGAGGCGAACTGGGATTTAGAGCGAGTCTAAATTATACAAGGCTCGAAGGACCATGGTATAGACCGGATGAGGTATTCCAGGCAGACAAGCATGGCTGGCCAGGAGATTGGGAAGGAAGGGTAATCCTGGCGTTGACATTGCTTGCTCAAAGTACGCACAGGACTCCCGCTTTTTTGGAGCAAATCCTATCCTTGATACCCGCGCATTTGAACTCGAAAGGCTATTTTGGTCAGATAATGCCGGAAGGAAAATATGACGAGCAGCATCTTTCAGGTCATAGCTGGATTCTAAGAGGCTTATGCGAATATTATTTATGGAAGAGAAATGAAAATGTAAAAAATATCCTGGATGGGATTCTGAAGAATTATATTCTAAAAACAAAAGGCGCCTTTGCAAAATACCCGATTGACCCTAAGACCCGGTTTCAGGACCCTGACTGGATCCTATCCAAACTCCAGACTAAGACCAGGCATCACGCGGAAACTTCCGACGCTGGCTGCGCCTTTATATTGATTGACGGTGTGACACAGGCTTACGAGGTATTTAAGACGCAGGAATTAAAAGAATTCGCGGATGAAATCATTGACAGATTTATGCAACTGGATTTTCTTGGATTGCATATTCAGACACACGCAACGCTGAGCGGTATCCGGGGTATGCTTCGTATGTACGATTTAACCCGCTCTAACAAATACCTTGATAATGCACTAAAGGTTTTTAATTTTTATAAAAAAGAAGCCTGGACGGAAGCGTACGGTAATTACAATTGGTTTGGGGCACCGAGGTGGACAGAATCCTGCGGAATTATTGATTCATTTATTGTCGCGACCTGCCTCTGGAAATACACGAAAGACCCCGTCTATTTGGAAGACGCACACCATATTTATTTTAACGCATTATCCCATGGCAATAGGATCAATGGTTCTTTCGGCACCGACAGATGCTGCGGCGCAGTTGATACCGAAGATAACCAGTTTTTACACCCGATCAATTACGAAACATATTGGTGCTGCACTATGCGAGGAGGGGAAGGCTTTGCCCGTGCGATAGAATATTCCTTTTTTATCGACAAGGATACTGTTTATATCCCTTATTTCCATAACTGCCTGGCTAATATAAAATTCAGCGATGGGGAAATTAAACTGGAAGAAAAGACAGATTATCCCTATTTTGGGAACGTCAGTTTTGAAGTAATGGAAGCGAATGCAGCCAGAGCAAAGACTATAAAGATTTTTGCACCCTCCTGGACGCAAAAAGAAAAAATCGCCGTTAAGCTCAATGGTAAAAATATGAAAACCTTATACGAGAAGGATTTCCTGGTTATTGAAGCCGCGTTTAAGACCGGAGATAAAATCGAATTTGATCTTGGACTTACTTCCAATATTGAAGATACCGCTTTTAAGAACAGCATAAAAGGTTTCCATAAATATACTTTCGGACCATTAGTCCTCGGCGTGAAATCTAAGGTTGAAATCAATACGCTGGAAGGAAATAAATTCGAGAACTACGCAGAGAGCAAATATAAATCTTCCCAAATCATCGCCATCAAAAATAATGCGGAGCTGGAAAGGCTCAATAGAAACGAGTTCAAGGTAAAAGGTACCGACATCATATTGACCTGCTTATGCGATGTCAAGGACATGACTCAGGAAGACACTTTGAGGCAGGTTTTATTCGCGGACTAATTGCAAGATGAAGCTAATCGGTTACCGATTTTAGTATTAGGCTTAAAGCATCCACATAATACCCTGAGACAGCAAGAGACATGGTAGATAATAATCTATCCATCACAATTAAACCGTCAGAATATATCGAAGCAATTCAAAACCCATTAAAAGGATTCAGACCTTTTCTGGGTACTGATACTTCCGAGGCTGTTAATCCGAAACCAGGGCTGTCTTGCCATGAATACGGTAACTTGAGAAAGCATTATATCAAATGGAACGATATTGAAGGCTGCGTCGATGATGGGGTTGATAGAATATTGGAGTATTGCGATCATTGCTGGGGGGATGTGGAAAAACACAATATTAAGATCATTCCGAGGGTTTATCTTCAATGGGGGAAAGAGTCTCAAAGTCATTGGCCTGCCAATATGCGTGCCTTGGATTGGACCAGCCCGCAGTTTAAGGGTCGGCTTGAAAAAATGATAGGGAAAATGGGCGCTGCCTGGGATAATGACCCCCGTGTTGCTTATGTAGAAATGGGAATTTATGGAAAATGGGGAGAACATCATTCCCCGGAAATTCCAACGGATATTATGGCAATAATGGGTGAAGGCTTTAAAAACAGCTTTTGTAATAAGTTGGTTTTACAGCGAAATTATCGGGATTTCAAAAATTATTCTTTCGGAATTTATTGGGATTCTTTCGCTCATGCAGACCAAAATGACCATGCGGAGGGCATTTTAAAACTGGGAAGTCGTTGGAAGAACACGGTTATCGGGGGCGAGTGCGCCTATGATTGGGGAAACTGGAGGATACAGCCAGGACCAGACGCGACGGCTTCCGTTTCAGACCCTGCCCACAGGATTTACATCATGAATTTGATCAAAAAACTGCACATCAACCATTTAGGTTGGATAGATCAATACAGCCAAACGGATGAGGTCGCCATAAAAGGAGCGGCTGAACTGCAGAAGGTGATGGGCTACCGGTTCATTATTAAGGAATTTACGTATCCAAAACGAATTGAACCCCGGGATGATCTTGAAATTGCCTTCAAGGTTGTGAATAACGGATCGACACCATTCTATTACAATTGGCGGATTGAAGTAAGTTTATTGGATCCGAAAACGAAAGAGTCAGTCTGGAAAACGAAGCTGCAAAATACGGATATCAGGGAATGGCTGCCCGGCGATAAATGGAATTCTAGCGGAAACTATTATGAAATACCGGCGGAAATCTATTCTGTAAAGGAAAGTTTAGCTTTACCAGCTGGTCTTGGAAAAGGAACATATATATTAGCCCTATCGATACTCGACCCTTCTGGAGATAAGCCTTCAGTCAGGTTTGCCATTAAAAACTATATAAACGGGGGAAAGCATCCGATTGGTTTCATCGGATTGGGCGTTGAAAACAATGATCCGGCATATCCTGACTTTGATGATTTGAGGAAAGATAGATCTTTGTATTACGACCGGTAATATTAATTTATTTGAATTGCATTGCCGTCTGCACGCTCAATTCTGTGGTTTAATACCCCCATGTCATCCGTCATCCTCATTCGCGGCGGCGGCGACCTCGCCACCGGCGTCGCCTTACGCTTGATCCGTTCCGGCCTGCGCGTGGTTGTGACTGAGATCGCCCAGCCGCTGGCCGTGCGCCGTACCGTTTCGTTCGCCGAAGCAGTCTACTCTGAAGAGATTACCATCGAAGGCGTTACTGCTCACCGCATCCCTGATCCAACCGACAGCTTCCGTGTCCTGATGGTGCTCGGTAAACAGCAAATCCCGGTGCTGGTCGACCCGGATTGCACATCCGCAAAGTCGCTGCACGCCTCGGTCATCGTGGACGCACGGATGACCAAACGCCCGCCTGAACCGATCGGGTATGTGCCACAGCTTTACCTCGGCCTGGGCCCCGGATTTCAAGCCGGTGTGAACTGCCAGGCAGTGGTCGAGACCCGTCGGGGTGCCATGCTCGGTAGGGTATTTTGGCACGGCGGGCCAGACCCGGATACCGGCCAGCCGGAAGGCGACCCGCAGCGCGTTCTACGCGCTCCGGCGGATGGTATTTTCATTGCACACAAACAGATCGGCGACCATTGCGAAAAAGGCGAGTTGATTGCAGAAATCCAAACCTCATCGGAGACTTCTCCATCCAAAATTACCAGCCCTTTTCCGGGGGTTCTGCGCGGCCTTCTGCATCCGGGCCTGATGGCAACGCGTGGCCTGAAAATTGGGGACATCGACGGGCGCGATGACCCGCACTTCTGCCAGATAGTCTCGGACAAGGCCTTATCCGTCGGCGGCGGAGTGCTGGAAGCGATTCTTTCCCGGCCCGAATTACGCACAACCATATGGATGTAACCCAAATTACCCCGCCAAACCCCGTGGTTGCCTTTGCGACCTGCGTGTTTACCAAATAATGCAACTGGAACATGCTTTTCGTATTACGAACACAGCTTGCCTGGCCCTGACCGGCTCCGGCGGGAAAACTTCCGCCCTGTTCCAATTGGCGCGCTCCTTGAGCGGAACCGCAGGAATGCCAGTCATCGTGAGCGCCACCACACATCTACACATTAATCAAATAAAGCTGGCTGATACACACTTGACCGGTGATAAGCCCGGGGACTTTTCTTCATCATTAGGTGAGCAGGGCGGCGTGATTCTTGTCACCGGCCCGGTTGACGGCGATAGAACCAGGGGGTTGGATGACCCCACTATTCATTGGCTGCATGAGTTTTGCAAACAACATGCCCTGCCCTTGTTAATAGAAGCCGACGGATCACGCCAGCGTCCGCTCAAAGCGCCATCTGAGAGTATGTCTTCGAGGTTGGGTAGCGAACCGCCCATCCCGGACTTCGTTGAGATGGTGGCAGTTGTGGCCGGGCTTTCCGGGCTTGGTCAGCCGCTCAGCGGGGAATTCGTGCACCGGCCTGAGATCTTCGCACGGTTGAGCGGCCTGGCCATGGGTGCAACCATTTCATCGGACGCGTTGCTGCGTGTTCTCACCCACCCCCAAGGTGGATTGAAAAACATCCCCGCGCAGGCACGCCGCCTGGTTCTGCTGAACCAGGCCGACACGCCGGAGTTGCAAGCACAGGCCAAGGCGCTGGCCGGGGACCTTCTGGCAGCCTATCATTCTGTCCTCATCGCTTCCCTGAGACAATCCTTGATCCATGCTGTTTACGAACCGGTTGCCGGGATCATCCTCGCTGCCGGGGAAGCCAGGCGTTTCGGCCGGCCCAAACAACTGCTTGATTACCACGGTCAGCCTTTTGTGCGAATTGTGGCAAAGACCGCTCTCGCCAGCGGGCTTGCACCGGTGGTGGTCGTCACCGGTGCGAATGCCGAAGCCGTGGAAACCGCTGTTTGTGATTTGCCGGTTTCCATCACCCGCAACACAGACTGGCAAAACGGCCAGAGTTCTTCCATTAAAATCGGACTACAGGCTTTGCGCCCTCCTTCCTTGCAAGACGCCACCCCCCAATTCTTCGAAATTGGGGAGAGCCAGGAGGAGGTCGGCGCGGCAATTTTTCTTTTGGCCGACCAGCCCCAGATCCCTTCGACAATAATCAACGCATTAACTGAAAAACACGCCCAAACGCTCGCATCCATCCTCGCGCCAATGGTGGCCGGTCAACGCGCCAATCCAGTATTGTTCGACTGTACAACATTCCCCGATTTGATGTCCCTGACCGGCGATGTCGGCGGGCGGGCAATTTTCAACAAATATCCGGTTTTATACCTACCCTGGTATGATGAGAGTCTATTGCTGGATATAGATTCGCCTGCAGATTTGGAGAGATTAAGGAATCAGGAATAATGACCAGTCAAATCGCTGCCATCCTGCTAGCCGCCGGTGAATCCCGGCGGATGGGTCAGCCCAAGATGTTGCTGCCATGGGGGGCGACCACCGTGCTCGGACAGGTTGTAAGCATTTTTTCAGCGGGGTTATCGTCAAAATTGGATCGTCGGATTGACCCGGAACCTGAGATTCTCATAGTAACTGGCGGGGCACACACATTGGTTGAAGCAGAAGTGGCTCGCCTTGCAAAACAATATCCTCTCCGGATGGTCTACAACCCGAATTATGCACTTGGCGGTATGGTCAGTTCCATCCAGGCCGGGTTGATGGCACTCGGGCCGGAGATAATCGCCGCGCTGATCGGTCTTGGCGATCAGCCGCAGGTCCGGGAAAAAACCGTCAGACAAATCTGTACAGCCTTTGAGCAAACCGGATCACCCATCGTCATCCCCAGTTTCCAGAACCGCCGGGGCCATCCCTGGCTGGTAACAAGACCTTTATGGCCGGAACTATTGGCACTCCCTTCAACCACCAGCCCACGCCAGTTTCTGGATGTGCACGCCGCCCAAATCGAGTATATCCCGGCAGATGAAAGCATCCTGCAGGACCTGGACACACCGGAAGATTACAACAGCCTTCGGCCTTAAATTTAACGGGTGAAGAGAAAAAGTCAATCATTGCACATCTCAAATTGAGAATAACGGCCCTTGCCATTTTAACCATCTTGTGCTATTTTTGATTTAAAGGAACGTATAATCTCAGAATAATGGGCCAGGTGGTGTACCGGCAGCTCCGCTCTCCGGCCGCCCCTTTCTCCCTTACTGATTGGGATGATACCAAGGAATGTGGATATGGATGACGGACAAAAAACCATTATCGTGGTGGAAGACGAACAAGACGCTGCTGAGATGTTCGCAGAAATGATGCGTGTTAATGGTTTCCGTGTTTTAAAAGCCACCGGCAGCAAACTTGCCATAAGCATGATCGACGAAGAGAAACCTGCGGCTGTCATCCTGGATATCATGATGCCGGATGTCTCTGGTCTGGAAGTGCTGCGGCATTTACACCGCGAACCCGGCCTGGACTGTATCCCGGTCATCGTCGTATCAGCCAAAAGCCTGCCGGCCGATATAAAAACCGGGTTGGAAGCCGGGGCATCCATCTACCTGACCAAACCGGTTGACTATCTTGACCTGAAACAAGCGGTGGAAAAGGTGCTGGGCGCATGATGTTGCGCTCATTTATCGCTATAGAGATCCCTGCCGAAATCCAGAATGCCATCGCGCATAGCATCGCTTCCATAAAAAGCACATTGCCAAAACCGCTGATACGTTGGGTGGCTCCGCATAATGTTCATTTAACCCTCAAGTTTTTGGGAGATGTTTCACCAGCCAACCTTGAACGGCTGGCTGATACGCTCAAAGAGGAAGCCGCCTCTCACAAAATGTTCACGGTCTCGGTAGGCGGGCTCGGGGCTTTTCCGACACAGCGGAGGGCGCGTGTGATTTGGATTGGCCTGGAGGCCCCACCAGCTCTGGAGTCGCTCCAGCGCTGTGTTGATGCGGCAACAGTACAACTGGGCTACCCCAGGGAGGATCGCCCGTTTTCTCCACATCTAACGATTGGCCGGGTTGCGCAGACCGCCTCTGGCTCAGATTTGCAACAAATCCGTAGCGCGCTTGAATCGATAAAAGTTGGCATACTCGGTACAATCCGCGTACAGGCAATTCATATCTTCAAGAGCGACTTGCAACCCGGTGGATCAGTCTACACACTTTTATACACCCTGTCGATGAAATCAACCTAGTACTGCTATAAGCCGGTACTTATCTTTCTAAAGAGGTGAAATCTGGATACATTGGAACTTGCCCATACCATAATCGATGCTTTGGAAGACAAGAAAGCCGAAAACATCCTCCTGCTGGATTTAAAAGAGAACGCTTCCTTCACGGATTATTTCATAATATGTACAGCCACCAGCAATCGTATGTTGAATGCCCTGGCCGACGGGGTGATTGAAAAGACCCGCTTAGACCACAAGCGGAAAGGTCGCATCGAAGGGAAACCTGAGGCTGGCTGGATGGTGGTGGATTACGGCGATATCGTTGTACATCTTTTCGATGAGGACCTCCGCCGTTATTACAAACTGGAAGAATTGTGGAAAGACGGGAAAGTATTGTTGAGGGTGCAATGAACAGACTGGCTGGCGCGAACATGGATATTGATCCGGCCACTCCTGCAAACCAGATATCCTGGCACCAGACAAAATGTCCATGGAAGACCCAGGAAGGTAATGTTCAGCACCACTCCGCAGTCAAAAATGGTTCCATCTGTCCGTATTTCTGCGGGGTCGAGTAACTGGACACCCTGTTGTGTTGTTTCCCGGACAAAAACCCATATCCAATCCCATCATAAAGTAAATTTTCCCGCAGAGCAAAATTCTGCGGGAAAATTTTTCTCATCCTAATATCACCCGACTTGCTCATTTTAGTGTCCCGAAGACAACTGATCTAGCACTACTCAAAGGAGTCTCAGGGACCTCAGCATTCAATTTTGGTCACTTTCCCACATGACCGTTAGTGTCCTGAAAATTC
>Ga0116107_1000353_pt1 | contig 37758 bp, 43 predicted proteins | sample June2015DPH_6_10_FD_88969 | JGI IMG/M metagenome (GOLD analysis project Ga0116107, IMG submission 88969) | Peatland microbial communities from SPRUCE experiment site at the Marcell Experimental Forest, Minnesota, USA - June2015DPH_6_100 | ecosystem: Environmental > Terrestrial > Soil > Wetlands... | reverse complement strand
CGCGATTCTGCTTGACAAACGTCTCTGAGTCCCTTATAATGCGACCTGTTAGTTGCCAAACCCCAAGTACCCGAGGTGGGGTAGACGTAACTGGATAGGTAAATTTTGCACGACCGGAGCATTGCAGGCAAGGTGAAATCCTGATGGCATTCTTGTTCGCTCTCGGGTTCTTGCTGATAGGGATGTGCGGCGGTGCCATCGTGTACGGCATTCTTTGGCTTTGGAGAAACTGATGCCATCTGAACAATGGGATGCGGTATGGGAAGAGTTACGGCTGGCACGACTCGCCGAGGATGAACGCCACCAATCGGTAATGGAAATTTTGGATGAGCAGTATCGGTTACTGTTGATGCACCAGCCGTTCAAGCCGATTATCATGGAGAAGACTCTAGGATGTTTGAGCAAGAAACATTCATGAGTCTGCTGCGTGACCGGGCGCACTGGGAATTTGAACTGTTCTTGATGGCGCTCTTTGATGGACTGATTGGTGCGCTGCTCTGGCCTTTCGTTCGGAAGCACTGGCGACATCATGTTTGGCGGGACGTGAGAGACTTTGACCACGCCGCTCTGAATGCGGCGGTAGCAGCCCAGATGAGTCAGGAGTTTGTGAAACGGACAGACCCTGAACCCCGACCGGGGGTTTGGCATTGGACGCCGGAGGGAGAAAACAATGTGCAAAATTGACGGCTACTGGGATAGTTCAAGGCAGTCTGCGACGGTGCCTGCTGATGTTAACCCGACCTCTTTGGCGTTAAAAATTCTTCGTGTTCGGGACCTTCTTGTGAAAGGTAAAGGATTGGCGGGTGCGCCTGAAACCCCAACCGGGGCTCTTTGGGAAGGGCTAGTTCGTAATGCGGCGGCGTTAGTGCAGGGCTACGCAACGGGCACGCTCGCTGCGCTGGTGAGCAAGAACGATATGGATATGGCATTCTGCGTGCTCAAGGTTCGGGACATCATGGAGAACCAAACCCAAAAAGTCCTGACGCCGCAGCTATGGGAAGAACTGACGCATATCGCCGGACTCACGGTTGCGCAGTGGGCGTTGCCGGAAGCCCAAGTTGTGCGGAATGCCGCGCCTGTGCCGCCGCGTACGCAGGGATATGTTGCGCCTGCGCCAACTGCGGAGAACCCGATGGGCTTGCCGCCGGATGTAGAGTTGGGAACTTGCAACTCAAATGAGAAGCCGCACGTGCGGCGGGGCTGGTGCAGAAACTGGACATCAGTAAAGGTGAAGTCATGAGCGACTGGGGCACGCAACTGCTGGACACACTTCGGGGTTGGTGGGACGAGTTCACATCGTTTGAGGGCTCGCAGAAGAAATATCTTGACGACCCGCAGACGTGGGAAGGGATCGGGAACACAGTAGTGACGCCGGACCTGCAACTCAAGCCGTTGTACTTTGTGAACGACATTGAGAACAACTATGTAGTCGCCGACCCGCAGCCGCCATTGTATCCCGAAGACTGGAGCGGCACGAACGCGAAGCATCTCGCAACGAACCAGTTGATTGAGCGGCTTCAATGGCTGGTGAGTCAGTTGCCGATTGTGAATGCGCCGATGGGCGCTGATAGCATTAAGCGAGCGGCTCACGCCATCACTCGCTATGCGTACATTCACCCGGATACATTCAAGGAAATGACGCATGGGGTGTACAACCAAAGTGAGGATGTGCCGTTCCTTTTGATTTACCCGTCGCCGACGATGTGGATTCGCACGGATTTGATGCCGCTGGGCGGCGTGCTGTTCGCGAACAATGCAATGCCGGGGATGAATCTATGATTTGGACAACTAACATGGTCATTAGTCGGCAGGCAGAATCCGACCCACTTGTGATCGGAACTTTTGAAACCGCCGATGGGTTTAATTACATGAACAACGAACAAAAAATTCTGGCAAAGGCAATCGCTCGGTGGATAGCGGGCGGTTGCGGAGAAGAAAAATGCGCGGACGCAAGATATTTGTGAACGGCGTTTCGTACTCGGTGACCGAACGGTCGGGGTATTTGAAAGCTGACCTGAAGGGCACGCTTGGATGGACATCGGTGTGGGCTGATTCGGCAGCGATATCGCCGTACTCCACGCTGGTGGTTCGCATCAAACAGGCATTAACAGGGAGACAATGATGAACTGCGACAAATGCTTTCGTACAAGAGCCGTGGGGAGGTTCAAAACCACTTATGGGTTTGACTGGGGTATTGTTTTTTTTGGACGATGGACTATTTACGCGGGTTTGTATCGGATACCAAAAAAGCGGGCACCGAAAGGGCAACAATGCTAATCAACAAGCACGGCGTTGTGATAATTACACAGAACAAGATTCGTGTTGAAGATTGGCTCGTTGAACGAGAGCCGACAGACCCGATAGAGATGACATCCGAGCAGTTGCTGGTGCACACCGCTACGAAGTGGGCGCTGAAGCAATTGCAATTTGAGGTTATGAAGGCGGCTGCGGCTGCGGGAGCGAGACGTGAAATATCTGATAAGGCTGAACCCAAAAGCCTTGAACCCTCTCACGGGCAAAATTAATGCCAAGCGACTCTGGGAAGTTGAGCAGTGCCAGAGCAAGGACAGCGAGAAGGTGATTTGGCATTGTGCTGATGTTCGTATCGGGAGCACGCCGATGCGGGAGTTTTTTGTACTAGCGAAACCGGGCGAGAAGCCGTTTGAGTTGACGGTCTTCGGCATTTGCTATCGTGGTGCAGACGATGCAATCGTAATTGACGAGAGGAAAGGACACGACGTTCAATGAACATCCAAGCGATTTTGTCAAAGATAACGAATGACGGTCACGTGCCGATAGCCTTACTGGTGTTCGTCGTCACGACTGCATACCACTTTCATACCCAGCGTGACTTGGGTCCTAGTTACGTTTCAAGCCTTTACGCCTTCTACGGATTCTTGGCAGGGCATTTTGGATGCTCGCAGGTTTGGCCCGACAAACCCGGGGGCGCGTCGTGATTGCTCATGACATCAACCAGCACCTGAAACCGCCGTCGCTGCACGTTCTTTCTTCGGTGAATGCCGTGGGCGGATTTCTCCGGTTGGAGTATCATGCATGGTCGTTCGGAGAAAACGCAGCGTTGCCTCGGCGGCAGTGTTCTACTGTGGTTGTGTATCTGAACGACATGGGGCGGGAGGTTCTTCGCACCGAGGATGTGGAATTCTTTTTTGACCAGATACCGTCCACGCCCAACGAACCAGTTCACAAGCAATCGTTTTGGATTCGGCTTTACCTGAAGTACATCGAGGTGATGAAATGGCTCAAAAGACTGTAACGCAGATAGTGGAACGAACGTGTGATGGGGATTGCGGGAAGGTTCAGAAGTGGGACCTCGCTGCACCCGGCACGCAAGAAATGCTCGTTGAGATGACTGACTGGTATATGATTACTCGTCAGTTTCCTGACGGCTCCGTGGGGCGAATGCAGGCGTGCTCGCTGGAGTGCATTCCAACAGCGGCGGTGAAACTCGCTCTGCCTCCGCAGCAGCCCGAGGAACCGCCGATTGATTTGTCAACGTTGCGGGCGGGCGGCGAAGGGGTAAAGTGGAACTGATGAACTCACCATTCTTCAAAGTTCTGTCAGGGGTAGGATATACGTATCTCGCCTACATGATTCTGATACACACTCAAGGCATCGGGCTGCTTAGTATTATAGCAGCGATGATTTTGTTTTTGGATGGTCTTGTAGCCTTTGCGGGGGCATTCCAAAAATGAGTCTACTCTGCCGATGGTTTGGGCACAAGGAAAAGAGGCACGAGCAGTGCGAGCAAATGGGGCTGCCGTGCAATCATACGTGGCATTGGGTTGATGTTAACTGCGCTCGGTGCCACGTTCACATCCGCATGGAGATCGACGAATCAACTCCGCACGGAGTGATGACGTATGAGTTTGTGAACATGGGACCAGCACCGAAAGAGTTGGGAAAGGGCGTGAGGTGTAACGATGAGCAAAGATATCAGACACGGTCCTGACGCACGACAGGCGCTCATGCGAGGGGTAGATTTCCTCGCCGACGCGGTGAAGATTACCGAGGGACCCCGAGGGCGCAATTGCATCCTCGGTCAGCGGGCGCTTGGACAATCGCCAAAAGTTACGAGGGATGGAGTTACAGTTTCCAATTATGCCGACCCGTCAGACCCAACCGAGCAAATGGGTGCAGACCTTATTCGTGAGGCTGCACAGAAGACTGATAACGCAGTCGGAGATGGAACCACCGCCGCTATCGTGATCGCACAGTCAATGATACATGCGGGCTTTCACGCAATTTCCAACGGCGCGAATCCGATGGCAATGGAGCGGGGAATTCACAAAGCTACGACCGCTGTGATTGACCAGCTTCAGGACATGGCGGTACGGGTTGAGGGGAAGCAACTGTTTCAAGTAGCGACAGTGTCGGCTCATGGAGATACCTCTATCGGTCAACTCGTAGCGGGTGCGGTTGAGAAGGCAGGGCGAGACGGTGTGGTGACTGCTGAGCCTTCATCTACGTCCGAGACGTATGTTGAGACTGTTGCAGGCTTGGAGTTGGACAAATCAAATTTGATTTCGGCAGCGTTCATCACGCATCCCGAGGAAGTGAAAGCCGAACTTCTCAACTGCAAGATACTTCTGTGGGAAGGCGTGATTGCGACGGCGAAGTCGCTGGTGCCGATTCTCGCACAGATAAAAGAATCAGGAACCCCGCTGATTATCATTGCAGGCGGGTACGAGCAAGAAGCACTGGCTGTTCTGATTAACAATAAAATCCGATTAGCGTTGCCGTTGATTGCGGTACGCATGGAAGCATATGGTCAGACCCGAAAGGATTTGATGGGCGATATCGCTGCATTGACCGGCGGCGTGGCGTACACCGAGGACATGGGGCTGAAGATTGAAAGCATCAAAGTCGCTCAGTTGGGTTCCGCTCGCAAAGTTGTGACGACGATGAGCAAGACGCAGATTCTTGAAGGCAAAGGAGACCAAGCGATTCTTAAAGGGCGAGTGGATTCCATTCGCACGGCGATGGAGACGGCGGCTCCCGGCGAGAAGGTAGTCCTGAAGCGTCGGCTTGCTGCCCTGCTTGGCGGCATCACAGTCATCAAGGTTGGCGGCGTTACGGTCACCGAGATGGAAGAGAAGCGAGACCGGGTCATTGACGCAATGTCGGCAGCGAGAGCGGCGATTGAATCCGGCGTCGTTGCAGGCGGTGGGATGGCTTTGATGCAGGCTCGACCGGCAATTTACACGCTGGGTATTGATGATGCAGATGAAGAGGCTGCGGGGCTTCGGGTTGTTCTTGAAGCGTGTCAGTCCGTGGTGCAGCAGATTGCGGAGAACGCAGGCATTGACCGGCAGTTGATGTTGAACCAAATTCTGGCGACTCCTGACCGGGGATACAATGCCTTGACAGGAAATTTTGAAAACCTGTTAGAGACGGGCATCATTGACCCCGTAAAAGTTGTGGTGGAATCGCTGCGAAACGCGGCGGCAGTATCGTGCAGCATCCTCACTATGGGTGCGTGTGTTGCGGAAAAATTCACGGAGAAAATTAATGGCTAAGTTTATTGAACCGGCACAAGACCGCATTCTTGTGATTGACAGCGCTCGCTTGACAACCATCGACGACATCGAGTTGCCCGGGAACGTTAGAGAGAAAGACATGGCATATGGCACAGTGGTCTCCGTGGGGCCGCTCTCACAGGAGCGGGTGAAGCCGAGAGAGATTGTGCTCTATGGTCCGTACGCCGGGAAGATGGTAGCCATTGAGGGCGTTGAGTTCAGGATTCTAAGAGAAGATGCGATTGAAGGTTGGGTTCGGGAAAAAACAGAGGGAGAAGTCGTATGAGCGACAAATCAAAAATGCCGTTAGACGAATTGCAGGCGACTTCGGAGTATCTGAAGTTGACCCAGAAGCAGCAGCTATTTGTCTCGACTTATGTTGCGGGCGGGCTCGCAGATGGGCACTACGATGCGGTGCAGGCTGTGCGGACGGCGTACAACTGCAAAACGCTGGAAGTAGCTCGCATCATGTCGTACGCCATCATGGGGAACATCCGAATCATAGCGGTGCTCAATCGGCACTTCCAAGCCACGCCGACCGAGGAACTCCTCGTGGCGATTGACCGAGCCATCAACAACAAGAAACTGACGATGGCTCAACTGTATGCGCTAAAGCTGAAATGTGATGTTCTCGGTCTTGCGAACCGAATTCCGAACCACCAATCCCCCGGAATCATCCCTCAGGACGTGCTTGAAGAGAGCAAAAAGAAGCCCAAGACGCCCCCCGGCGTGAAAGAGCCTAAACCCGACAAATTCGGCAAAGTAAACTTCTAAGAATCAGACTTTTCTCGCCTTATGTGAGAGAGGCATAACTATGTCTGATTCCCTCATTCCGGGCACGGAAGCGCTTGGACAGCCTCGGCTTGGCTCCATTCTGGACGAAACCGGCACGCCTTGCTCGGGGTATGCCACTGGCGGACCCTATCACTGTGAAGACTGCATCCATAAGACCAAAAGCGACGAGCCTTTCTGTATCCACCCGAAGGTGGTTGGGGATGAATTGTTGCAAGATAAACTGGTTTTGATTGATGGGCGTCCTGTTGTCAAGATTGATATGGAGCACGGGTGCTGTCGGTACGTTCGACCCCCGTTGAAGAGCGAGGACGATGCCAAGCCGGTCAGTTGAGATTCAAAGAGCAGCTAACCATCGGTGTTATTTGAAACATCGAGATAAACGGTTGGCATATGGGTATAGTCATAGAGCCCAAACGAACGAGGGCTGCCGTCGTCGCAATCGAGCGATTAAACTCGAAGCGATTTATCACTACGGCGGGGAATGCGCCTGCTGCGGGGAAATCATCGTAGAGTTTTTGGCGATTGACCATGAGGCTGGGAATGGAAACCAACATCGCCGAATGGTCAAGTTAAAAGGCGGTGTCAATTTTTATAAGTGGCTGAAGCGGCACAATTGGCCTGAGGGTTTCAGAGTGATGTGCCACAACTGCAATATGGCGATTGGGATTTGGGGCTTCTGCCCGCATCAAAGGGGAAGTGCTTATGGCAAGTAAAATCGTGGCGAACGCTTTTCACGAAGTGTTTCACAACAAGCCTTCAACCGTGAAGAAAAGCAAGTCTCCGGCGGGTCAGCGAAAGCAGATGATCGCTATCGCTTTGAGTAAAGCTCGGGCGGCTGGTGCCCATGTGCCGATGAAAAAGGGCATTAGTGCTCTCGGAAAGAAACGATAATGGGCTTTTATTCATATCTATGGCTTCGATGTGATGGGTCTCCCTACTACGCCGGAAAGGGATTTGGAAATAGGGCGTTTGTTCGACACAAACGTCTATATCCGCCTGTAGACAAGTCTCGGATTTTGGTGTTTCCGATGCTGAGCGAAGCAGAAGCATTTGAGTCTGAGACTGCTTTGATTGACTTGTTCGGGCGTCGGGATTTGGGCACCGGGTGTTTGCATAACTTCACAAACGGCGGCGAAGGACTTGTGGGACTTCGGCATACGGATGCTGCCAAACGACGGATGAGTGTAGCGAAGAAAGGGAAACCCGGTCATGCCCAGTCTGACGCCACTAAGCGAGCACTCCGTGAGAGTCATCTCGGTCGTCAGATTACGTGGAGAGACAAAATATCAGCGACCTTAACTGGGCGGAAGTTGTACGAAATGACGCCGGAGATTAAAGCAAAGATGTCCGCAAGCCATCTCGCACGCCGAGACAAAACAGCGGCTCGGGTAACAGCGTGGTGGGCACAAAAGAAATTAGCGAACAAGCGAGGATAACGTGTCAAATTCAGTCATTATCGGTCAAGGCGGCAGCAAGAGCGGCGGCTCCATCCCAAATCCGCTTCCGATTATCGGAACTCTGACTGACAACAACGCTGCCCCATCTACAAATAACATCGGCGCTCTCGTTGCGACTGCTACGTTTAATCGCCCCGGAAAAACAAACGGTGACCTGACAACGCTCAGCGTAGATTTAGATGGCGGACTGCGAACGCACCAGCGGTCAGAGAACGTACTCGGGGACATCGTAGCTGTTGGACGCTATAATCAAATCGCAATCAATTTCTCTCAGACGTTTGACTCCGACTACATCACAAACTCTGTGACGGGTTCTGGCACCGTTGCTCCGACGCAGTCTGATGGACAAGCCGTCTATACAGTCACCGAAGGAAGTCAAGACTGCAACGGTACATCGGCGCAGACGATTCAATATCATCCGGGTCACGAATGGTACGCCGAATTCACGGCGTCGTTTACTGCGGGAGCAGCCAACTCCACTCAACGAATCGGACCTTATAATGCGACTGATGGTTTTTGGGTTGGTTGGGAAGGTACAACATGGGGATTCACTCAATACCAAAACTCGTCTGCTACGCAAGTGGCTCGGGCTTCTTTCAATGGCGATAAATGCACAGGTGAAGCGAATTCTCCGTTTACGAGCGGTGGTACGCCGGTTGCCCTAGACCTTACTAAGTTGAACATTTTCCGAATTCATGGTGCATGGTTTGGAACGGCTCCTGTCGTTCTTGAAGTGTTTGCACCTGATGGCGTTTGGGTAACGATGCACACGTTCCGATTTCCGAACACGCTGACTGCTCCGTATGCATACACGACCGATTGGAGCATGCAGATTGATGTGGCGAATGCCGCAAACACATCTACCATTTCAATGACCACCGCTTGCTGGGCTGCGGGCGTGACCGACGACACTGTACCAATTTCGGCTCCTCTTGATGACGAGGCGCTTGCTGTTTTGACTAAGTCCGTTATCGCAGGGCGAGATTTTCAGGGAAACTATCAAAACGTCGGTGTTGATGACTCGGGACGATTGGAAACCATCACCACGCCGACCACGCCGAACGTCGTGCAGGTCGGATATGCTGTTTCAGGCGGCAGTGTCAGTACCCTCACGTATACGTTCCCGCTGCCTGTTACGTATGGCAACGTCCTCGTGGTTTTCGCCGTCGCATCTTCAGATGCCGCACTTCCAACAATCGCTGATAGTTTGAGCGGCGTGTGGAATAACCTTGATAGCCAACCGGGCGGTGCCGGACTCGCTGCATACGTCGTGGCGGTTTCTACGATTCAATCTACTGGTGTAGTGCCTGCTCTCCCCGATACCATCACCGTCACGCCGGGTGCCAGCGGCGCGGTTGCTTTGATAGCGTACGAAATTCAAGGCATTCTCACGCAGGGGGTTCTCACTGACTGGATAAACTCCTCGCAAGGAACAGGCGAATCAACAGTTCTCGACGAATACGTATCGCCGATACAGTCAAACGATTTGGTTCTTTGCTTCTTCGCAGGTACGGCAGGGCAGAACCTCAGTCACTTCGCTCTTGGTCCATCTGGCAACATGGCGGCTGCGACACCGTATCCGTACATCATTGACGTGAAGAACGAAGCGGTTTTGGGCAATTCCGCACTGACACTCGTCAGTTCAATCCACACGTTGAATACGACTGCGAACTTGTTCCTCTCGCAACTGAGCGTAGCCGCAAGCGGGGCTGCATCAGGTTCTATGATTGCGTTCAAGGCTCAAGCGGCGGTGCAGATCGCAGCGAACCCGTCTGTCTCTCTCGTGAACAATCCGAGTCCGCTGTATGCAACCGAAATCGGTATCTTGGATGCGTTTGGAAACTTGCAGCCGATTAAGATTGGCACACGCTCTATGCCAACACTGGACGGGGCGGATATGTCGGGTACGACTCCCGGCACTGCGCCGAGCTACACTCTCATCGCAGGCGGTATCTATAATTCTTCGGCTCCGTCGCCGACGAATGGTCAAACGCTGCCGTTGCAACTGGACTCCGCAGGTAACCTCAAAACTGTAGTTGACTCGGGGGCCATCACCGCGACTTTGAACGCTGAGACTACTAAAGTCATCGGCACAGTGAACCAAGGTACATCACCTTGGATTATAGCTGGCGGCGGCACTGCGGGTTCGTCCGGCACGGCGGTCTTGACTGTGCAAGGTATCGCCAGCGGAACGGCCCTGCCTGTTTCCATCGCATCCTTGCCAAGCGGCGCGGTTACGAATGCGGGCACGTTCGCGGTTCAAGCTACGCTTGCTGCCGAAACGACCAAGGTCATTGGCACGGTCAACGTTGCGGCATCACAGACGATAGCGGTAACGAACACGGGCACGTTTGCCGTTCAGACCACATTGCCCGCCATGTCTTCGGCTGTTTCACAGGCTTTGACCACATCCGTGAACATCAAGAGCAGCGCAGGAACAGTGTACGGCTTCGATTACTTCAACCCGAACGCAGTTCCGGTCTACGTGTTCCTGTATAACACCACGACCACGCCGGGCACAATTGGCGCGACGACTGTCCTACTTTTCCAAAAAGGACTTCCCGCTGGTGCTGGGTCCAACGTGTCGTTCCCGAACGGACTTGCGTTCTCGACAGGTATTGCTATTGCAGTTTCGACCAGCCCGACCAGTTCGGCGGCTCCATCAACCGGACTGGTGCTGACAACTTTGTACGTGTAAACACCCATGCCCACACCCCACTACGTTCAAGGCATTGCGCCCCCATCGTATACATATGCCACTTCAACGTCGCAGACGTATCCAAATGATGTGACGAAGGGCAACCTGCTGATTTGTGTTGCTCAGTACTTCTATCCCGGCACAGGTGACCCCGCCTACACAGTCACAGACACACAAGGCAACACTTGGGTTGCTCTTACCAATTCGGGAATCGCGGCTAGTGAGTCTTGCCAGATTTTCTATTGCCTCAGTGCAAACGCGAGCGGGCCGAACACCGTCACGATGACGTGGGACGGGACGCATGGATACTACATTCAGCAAGCAATTTTGGAATATGGAGACTCGTTCGGAACGTTTGGTTTTTCTCTCGACAAAAGTGCCAACAACACCAGTGGGGTCGGTACTACTGTCATCGACGCTCTGACTGGTTTAGTTGGTGCTGGCGAACTAATCATCGAAGCCATGGCGGGCAGCAGTACTACCTCGATTGCCCTGACCGATGGAGCTACAAATCGACTGGTGGACAACACCAACTTCGTTATAGGTGAGAATTTCAGCACAGGCACGAGCTACACAGCAAGCATGTCATGGGGTGGGGCTTACTATGGAGCAGTTGCCGCTGCGGCTTTCATTGCGACTGGTGGTGCGCTTCCAGGAATCCCCGGCGCATTGTGCATGATGGGTTGCGGAGCCTCCTAACATGTTCGTCTACCTAGTGGAGAGAAATCGCTCGCCCGAGCACATAAGTAAGTGTCGTGCGAGCTGGACGCCCGAGCGAAGAGCCGCACAAGCAAATCGGGCAGCGACAAATCTTTTGGAGTGGCGTCAGAGAGGTGCCTTATCAAACGCTTAATGAGTGCAGGACTGATAGCAGCATTGCAAGCCAACCCCAACTGCCTGAAAGCGGACTGTTTCGTGGTGACGTTGCCCACAGGCTTGACGATGTACGTGACCGAGGGACAATTCGATTTGATAATTCCAAGTGGGACGAACGGTTGGACGGGCGGACTTGGATCTTACCACCACGGGGATATCTTAATCAAAGGTCCCAGTGCTGCACCTTCGGGAGTGACGAACAGTTTGATGATCGGCGTCGGGGTTTGAGGAGAGCATATGGACATCAATGCGATTTGGATAGGGCTGGCGATTCTATCATTTGCGAATCTGGGACTGACGGCACGGCTTTACTGGGGGCTCCGGCGGGTGCGGGCGAAGTCTGCGGCTCCCGTCGCTGTGGCGGCTGGGGTTGCTCCTGTTTCAGCGATGACGTGTTCAGCGTGTCGCCATGTCACTCGCACCTTCGCTATGACGCCAGCGGGTCCAGTATGCGCCAAGTGCCAACCATCTCCTGTGAAAACGACTAATTGAGCCATATGTGAGGGGAGAACTATGGCAAGCCTTCACTCAGGAATAAAGGGTTTAGTGAAGCCGGGTCAGGGGCATAAGCCGAAAGGTGCCCACGGGAGGGCTGCTGTTCGGGCTCTTGGGCGCACGAAGACAACGGGCAACTTTGATAGAATAGCCCGTAGTAAAGGCAAGGCGGCAGCCGTTGGTGCCTACCAAGCAGTTCTGAAAAAGCATAAGGCGGGCGGATAAATGCTTTGTGCTTGCGGGTGTGGTAGGGAAACGCGGCTTGCTCGGCGAACAGATACCCGAGCAGGGCACATTAAAGGTCAACCGCTGCGAACCTTAATGGGGCACATGGGAAGCCGAGCTAATGTTGCTGCCAACACAGGCGTAAAACGCCCTCAAATGGCGCACGAGAAGAATCCAGTTTGGGCGGGGGGTTGTGATAAGTACTGGCAGCGACAGGCGCTGATTCGGGATGATTACACCTGTCAGATGTGCGGGTTGAGAGACCCTGAGATTATGGAGGTTGACCACATCGTCCCGAAGTCGGTCGCCCCCGAGTTGCGACATAAGTTGTACAATCTCGTGACGCTCTGTCCGAATGACCATCGGCGGAAAACGAACCGAGAGAAGAAAACAATTCTGCGGGCGAAAGGTTAAGCCGATGGCGATGGATGTTTTGGGTAGTTCCATCAAATCGGTTGGAGAGGCAACGAAAATGGGTGACACATATACACCGGGGTCTAGCGTTTCATCGGCTACCGACCAACCGGACACGACCGGCTCTGCGGCTGCGGCTGCTGCGAGAAAGTCAGCATCAAAACCTGCCGAGAGCGGTCTCAAGAAAGCCGGTAGCACCTTGCAGGCTGCTGGTAGCAAGATGGGGGGCGGGCTGACACCCAGCGACTTCGTGAAAGCCGAGATAATGCATGGCGGCGGACCTGTCACGCATGACGGCATTTACAAACTGAAGATGGGCGAACACGTTCTTACCGAGAAGGAAGCGGCAAACGCCCGCAAGCATGCCTTGATGGCATCGGGGATGAAATCTCTGATGAAGTCAGGTAAGCCGAAGCTGCCGAAGCCTAAAGCGGCGATGTCAACTGCTCAACCAGTTTCAGGCGGTTTGACGACTACAGAGAAACCAGAGGGAGCAATATCATGATTAAAGGAACCAGCAATAGCGGTGCGAACAAAGCCCCCAGACCGAAATCTGTGATGGTGTTCAAGGGCATCAAAGGCTTGGTTGCTTCTGGTCCCGGCATGACGAAGTCCGTGGACAATCAGAAGCTGCGTCCCGAGGGTGCGGTTCACATTGATGCCGGAAACCTGAAGAAAGCAACAGGCACCTCAAAGACGGCTGCCGGGTCTCCGAAAACCATCAAGGGCGGTTCGGTCAAAGTGATGTCTAAGATTCGCCCCGAGGGTGGAATCAGTCGGGACACTGCAAAAGTCCTGAAGCCGTAATTGCTTTTCGGACAGGAGAAGTCAAAATGGGCGTTTTACGAACTCTACCAGCACTCGTAGCGAGCAATACCGTCATCACACCGGTTTATTCTGGCACGGTGATTGCTGCGTCAACTTTCGCATGGGCAGCCGGTATCGCCACGGTTGTGTTGAACACATCCGCATTTCCGAAGAATGGGTATAACGGACCCAACGTTGCCATCTCTAACCCACCGTCAGGCGGGCAGCAAGTCACACTGTGGGGGTTCACTTCAACGGCGGGAGCATATGCAAACGGCAGACCCGTTACTGTTATTGACAACAACCCGGCTTTGAAGTCGTTTCGGTTCTATCTCACGGGTCCGAGCGTCACGCAAGCTGCGACATCGGATACGGGTTCAACCGCTGCGTGCCCGTTCCAGCACTATCGTGCCGTACGAATTGAAATTGACCCGAGTGCTTCCGACACGATTTGGGTCGGTGATTTGAACTTGTCGTCTACGCAGTATATGGCGGCACTCTCTGCGGCTGGGCAAACATCCATTGAGATAGCGAGCGAGAACATCCCAGCGGACAGAATTTTCGTGTTGGCGAGCGGCGACCACGCTGATGACATTGTTCATTGCACGTTGATCTACTAAAGAGGCTCACCGTGGCAAGCGAAAAAGGAAACAGCAACAGTCAATTTATTCTGGAGGCCATCTATCAGGCGGTCTTCACAGCGATTGCGGGGCTTGCTCAAAACGCGGCGTCTCCGCTGACAAATCTATACGTCAGTCTCCATACAGCAGACCCAACGGCGGCGGGCAATCAGGCATCTAACGAAGCAGCCTACGGGTCCTATGCTCGTGTCGCAGTTGCTCGGTCAACAGCAGGCTGGTCTATCACCAGTGAAACTATTTCCAACGTCGCAGCGATTACGTTTCCGACTTCATCCAGCGGCACCGAAACCGAGACATACGTCGGAGTCGGCACGGCGGCAACAGGGAACGGCGTTCTCCTGTGGGCTGGTGAGTTGACGGCTCCTCTCGCAGTTGGTAGTGCAGGTATCACCCCGTTGTTTGCAATAGGTGAACTGGAAATCACCGAAGGGTAAGGTGATTCCATGAGTATCTTCGGTTCCCCAGTATTCACCGCAGCCGGGGCAGCACCTTCATCAAGCAAAACCTCCACTGCTATTATAAATACAACCACGGGCGATTTGATCGTTGCGATAGCTCAAATCAATGGCACAGGTGTAACGGCGGCGGCTTTTTCGGATGACATTGGCGGCAACAATTACACAGTCCAAACGTTGCAAGGTACTTTTGGTTGGAAGACAGTCGTGGCGTATTGCATTAGCACTGGCACCAACGCTGCGAATCACGTTACCGTGCTTTGGACTGCTACTGGGACTCCGGGTTTCAACACGCTCGGCGTTTGGGATATCCCAATTTCTGGCGGCACTCCTGTTTTTGATGTGAATCCTTTTGGTGCGAGCCGCAGCAGTTCTAGCACCCCCACCACAGCATCATTTAACACTGTCGGTACGGATGAAATCGTTCTGACCATGACGGCAAACGATTTTACAGGCATAACGTATACCGCACAGGACGGCAGTCACACACTGGATGCTTCAAACGCCATCAGCGGGGATATGGGTGCTCAACACATTCTTTTCTCATCCGCGCAAACGGGTATTACTGAATTCATGAATCAAAGTGGAAGTACAGACTGGGTAATCGCGTCGGTCGGATTTCAAGCAGTAGTACTTAATCCAATCTCCGCGTCCCTCAGCGGGCATGCAACTATCAGCGCTTTGATTGGAACCTTGAATCCAATTTCTGCATCCATCACCGGGCATGCGACAATCAGCGCCCAACCGACAGCGGGAATGGTTTTCACAACGCTGGCGTCTGATACATTTCACCGAGCGCCTGAAAGTCCGCTTGCATCGCCGCCATGGCAACTGGACACGGTTGGCGACAACGGCTTACAGATCGTGAGTGATGCCTGCGAACCTCAAGTGATATTGCCGACGAACGGGAGCGGGGAATTTTATACCGGCATCACATGGCCGACCGATTGTTGGGCTGAAATCACCATCGTTAACTTCGCTGACCCAAGTTCAGATTTTGACCTGCTTGTTCGGGACACGGCGTTAGACCGAAGCACGCCGACAGGCTATGATCTTGCCGTCAACTTAAATGGCAACGGTCCAGCCCCATGTACTGGCATCGTGGCGTTCTATAACGACACCGAAGAGGGAGAAATTTGGACGAGTTCCCTAACTGTCACCAACGGGGACATTTTCAAAGTAGCGGTTGTCGGATCAGGTTGGTATGTGTGGCAGAACGGCGTCCTGTTGCAGTCAGGCATTGATAGTTCGGTCACCACCCGTGGACTTACGGGATTGATATTGGAAGCCGACCCCACTATATCAAACTCAACAGTGAAGAACTTCAGTGGTGGTGCGGTCGGGGATTCAATTTCAGGAAACGTCGGAACGGCAGGTGTGACGGTATCCTACACTGGCACGTCCTCAGGTAGTGTGACCTCGGCGGCGGATGGCGGGTACACAATCAGCGGGCTTGCGGATGGCACGTATACGGTTACGCCGACGCTCTTACGCTACACGTTCTCGCCAACCGATGCAACTGAAACACTAGGCGGCGGGAATCCGAACGCCGTCACAAGCGTGAATTTCACTTCAACCTTCATTGTGAGTGGTGGAAATCCATCCGTCCTCGGGACGATTTGGTTCGGGGGACGAGAGATTTCAGGTTCCACCAACATTATGGGAACCGGTCAAAGGACAGGCACAAGCCGATAAGGTAGGAGCAGCTACCATGATAGACATCTACGTAGACCCCATCGCACTTGCACAATACCGAGCAGATTTTGACGCTAACATTCTGCCCCCCGAGCGTCGGAAATGGTACGATAGCGCCCCGGAAGAGAAACTGGATAAGTGGTTCCGAGGACGATTCAAATGCATGAAGAGCCATCTCTACCTGAGTGATTGGGTTGAGCACCCGGAGACAGGTAAACTTGTGCCGATATCTGCGGACTGGGATTTCCAGTCAAACCCCCACAGCATTCTATTTAGCCGCTTTGTTCAGAAGCGTCCCGGGGAGGGTTTTGTTCTCTCCGACTTGGAATCCCTCACCAAGAAGATGATGATTCTGTGGCCTCGCGGTACTTTCAAGTCTTCCGCTGTTGTTGTTGATATCGTTCAGACCATCTTGAACTATCCGAACGTTCGCATATGCTTCCTCACCGGCGGCGAAGAACTCGGTATGCGGCGGTTGAAACAAATAAAGCGGATATTTGAAAATCCCACCGAGACCTTTGCGTATCTCTTTCCTGAGTTCTGTTTTGTGGGGCGATTGGATCAAAAGTCAAACAACTGGGGAGACGTGAATGCCAAGATGGGCAATCAGCACGAGTTTACAGTGCCCTGCCGCACGAATGAAACTTTTCCCGAGCCTACGTTTTCTATCAGCACGGCGAAGTGCGTCAAAGCCGGGGCTCACTTTGACATCATCTACATTGATGACCTCGTGAACGAGACGAACTACAAAAGCATTCCGGCTCTGGAGAAATGCTATCAAGATTACATAGATATCTGCCCGATGCTTGAACCCACAGGCTACATCGTGATGACTGGAACTCGGTATTCGTGGGGGGATACCTACGAGCGTATTCAAGAGAACGCCCGAGAAGAGGAGAAACAGTTAGGACACACTGTATGGGCATTCTCTATTCAAGATTGCTGGAGTTATGCGTGCGCGAACTGCAATCATCCACAGGTCTATCACGACACGGCGACGAATATTCTTCATCCGCTGTGCATGGGTCTTGCGTGCAAATGCCCCGGGTTTGTTGCGACCGGGGATCGAGGTCTTCTGTTTCCTGAGACCCGAGCGCATGACGGTCGGGCAATTGGTCATACTTTGGGCGGGTTGGAAAGTTTCAAGATTCAATACGGTGAGGAGTTCTTTGCGAATCAGTACGAGAATCGCCCTATCGCCGCTCAGACGCAGGTATTCACGGATGCACTCATCGGAGCCCAAACGCTGTTTGACATAAACGCGATCCCGGGGTATAGCCAGTCATACACATTCGTCGTCGGCGACTTGGCGTACGTTGGACAGGAAGACCGGGACTTTTCTGTGATATTCGTGTGTCGGTTATTTCAGGGGCAGATTTTCATCTACGACTGTCTCTTTGGAAACTGGGACTCCGGGGAGGTAGCGAAGATCACGGTTGATGTTTTACTCACACACAGACCCCGAGATGTGTTCTATGAGCAGTTCAATGGCTGGGACGCATACCAAAGGCTTATTGAATCCGAAGCGAAAAAGCGCCACATTGAGAACTTGCCTGTCCAGTGGTTGAAGTGTTCACGTACGGCGGACGCTAAAAAAATCCGTATCGGCACCGTCAAAGGCTTTCTGGCGGGAGCAAATCCCAACGAGCACGGGCGGCTGTGGTTTTACAGGAATATGGGCGGCAAGGACTACGCAGCGGCGTACGATAACCTTGTCAAACAGCTAGTGCGCTGGCCGAAGTTGGGGCGTCATGACGATTTTGCAGACTGCGCGGGGCAAGTAGTTCAGGCTCCGACTGGATTTCAGTTACAGGAGCCTCCACCTGTTCCGACCGTGATGAATTGGCTTCGCAAACTGAACGCCGCCCAGACTGTAGAAGAGCCCGATAGCCGCCCGGCAGGCAGTTACGGGAGCGACGAGGACGACAGGTGGAAATAAAGGTCGCAGAATGAGGAGAAAACGACTTTTTGCGCCTTATGTGAGGGGGTATTTCCCCCTACTGCCCAAGGAATCGTAGACTTATGTCAGAAAACGACATCAAAGCGGTCACTCACTTCGCCGACCTCGGTCAGATTAAAATTCTGGACCTTCCCGGTGCTATTCCGTATGGTGAAACTGCCCTCCCAATAATGCCTACGGAGGTTGCTTTCATTGACCAACGTCGTTCTGATGTGTCAATGTTGAAGGAAGCAAACCTCAACCGTGAAGAATCCGAGAGTTTTATTGCCACGAGAGGCTTAATTGGGCGCTGGAACATGGCAGAAATCATGCTTCAGGCGTGGGTTAGCCCGATGAAGTGGAAAGGAAGCGAACAATTTCGGTCTCACCTCGGAATTCCGCTCGTCGCTGAGCAATTTTACAGCATTCACAGCGTTGTGAATCAGACTTTGTTCGGCGGATATCAAGTTTTCAAGGTTGATGCGACTTCCGGCACGCCGATGCCGTGCGCCGAGGCTCAACAAGCCCTCCTAAACGCCGAATTGAAGACGTGCGGCTTCAAAGGTGTGTCCGCTAAGACCGAAATGCGTGAAATCACGTACGACGGGCTGTTCTACGGTCTCGGTGTTGCTCACTACGGCTGGAAAACTACCAAACAGAACATCATTAAGAAGGTTCAACGGTTCCATGACAAGTCCATGGTGGTGAACGGCGCTCTTGTAGTTGTTCCGCAGCCCACGGACGAGGATGATATTGAGGAAAAGACAATCGGGACGTGCGAAATTAACATGCCGATACTGGAACACGTGCCTGTTCGGCGTGCTCGGTACGCTCCTGACCTTCGCCGGGGTGACCCACGTGTTGCGGACTGGTTTGGACGCATCATTTACCTGACTGGATACCAACTTGATGAACTTCGTAACACCCAAGGTTGGAATATTCCGAGTCGGGAGCAACTTGTGGCGCTGACGACACCGCAAATGCAGGACCAGTCACCGACAAACCCATTAGAAACGCTCGGGTCAAACACCGGAAACCCAGTTTTTCAGCAAACGACTACGCCGCAGAAGGCGTATCCCGAAAATTACACCGAGCGTACCGCTCACGACCCGTTGGCGAGGAAATTTGAATGCTTTGATTATTGGACAGGCTCGCGTCACGCGGTTATTTTGCAAAAAGAGTACGTTCTGCTCAACGAAACGCATAAATTCGGTCGTCCGCCATTTTTGGGCTTCTGTTTCCGCAATGCACCCGACTCCCTGCACGGATACGGCGTTGCATACTGGTTGACCGACTTTCAACGGGTCTGTCAAGGCGTTGTGAACGCTTATTTGGACGACATGAACTTGAATTTGATGGGAACATACACTTCTCCCGCCGGTGCGAACAATACGGCGCAGGCGCAGTGGATTTTCCCGGGCAAAATCTTCAAATCCGACCGGGAGGGCAAGATTGAACCGATGACTCGCAACGCCGTTGATGCAAACGAGCCTTTGGCGGTTATCGCGCAGATGAAAGCGTGGGCAGCTTCTATTTCTGGTGCAGGACCGGGTATGCTCGGGTCAAATCCGGGCAAATCGGGTGACATGCGGACACCCGGCGGCGTTGAAGCAATCACCGGCGGCGAGAACATCAAGCTGCAAGACCTCGTGGACGTAGTTTCGGAGCAAGTCTTCGTTCCGTTCTTGGAGTTCTGCATTGAGAACAACCAAAAATTGAAGCCGTCACAAATCCGAGCGATGCTTTCACAGGAATTGGGTGAGGCATTCAAGCAAACTCCGTTGGATATTCTCAACGGCACGTACCGAGTTGAAATCTCGGCGGGCACCCGACTTATTGCCCGCGAAGCCGTGAATAAGACCATGGGTATTTTGGAAACGTTCCTTTCTGCCCCCGGAACCAAGGACATGCTGGCTGTGCAGGCTTTGAAGTTGGACGTGAACGGCATGTTCACTGCGATGTTTGATGCGTTTGGCGCACCGTACAAGGAACACATTGTGGTGCCGATGGATGAAGAAGACAAGAAGCGAGCGATGGCTGATACGCAGGCTGCGTTATCACAGGGTAAAGTGGCGATGATGCAGGCTCAAGGTGCCGTCAAGAAGGACATTGATAACAACCAAGCCGAGAATCGCATGCTCATTGAAACTGGTAAACATGCTTTGAATGAGCATGGGAAGACCACGGACCAAGCAAACGATATGGCGTTGCAGAAACAACAGCAGGCTGCGGATAAAGCAATGGCTGCAACACCGGAGGAACAAGGTCTTGATCGTGCAGCGAAGGGAGCCTTCGCCAACATGGATAAGAGTGCATTTTCTGGATGACCCCCGAACTTTTTGACTATTCCTGCCATAAGTGAGGAGAGTCAAATGTTCATCTATGTGATTGTTTGCCGTGAGACTTTGAAGTGTTATGTTGGACAGCACAAGAAGACTGATTTAGGGAAGTACCTTTCACAGAAGTATCACGATGCGAATAGGTACTCAGGGAAACGGTCGCATCTTTACGCAGCGATGCGATTGCATCCCCGCGAGACTTGGAGTATTCATCCCTTGGTTTCGGGGGTTGAATCCCGGCAAGAACTTGACGAGTTGGAAAAGCATTTTATTCGGGTTTTGAAAACGCAACACCCCGATGTCGGGTATAACATCTGTGACGGGGGCGAAGGATTCACAGGACCTCATACTTTAGAAGCAAGAAAAAAGATGGGGCGGGCGAGTCGTGGAAATCAAAACTGTAAGGGACTTAAGAATGCCTTGGGCTGCAAACACAGTTTAGAATCACTGCAAAATGCCCATTTACATTATGCAGATCGAGATTTATGGAAATTGCACCAGAGTGCAGCACAAAAACTAGAAGGAAAACATCTGTTTTGGAAGGGTAAAAAGTTTTCAGACACGCACCGCGAAAATCTACAAAAATCGCACAAAGGAATTCCATGGTCGGCTGCGCGGCGGGCTGCCCAAAAGAAACGGAGCACAAAATGAGCGATACACCGTACGTTCCTACTACCTCTCGGAACATTGAGAGGGCAAATCGTCTACTGGCTCTGCGAGCCCATCCGGGGTTTCTTGAAATCCTTCGTATCTCTCAAGACTTAGTTGATGGGGCAACGGCAATTTGCACGGACTTTCCCGGGTGGGACCCTCAGCAAGTTATGATGTTGAAGTGCCGTGCTCAAGCGGCGAAAGAGCATCACGCTTTGCTCATCTCTGCAATCAATGATGCTATCGCTGTTGGCATCGCTGAGGACAGAGAGAATCTGGAGAAGGCGAGAACGGCGGCAGAAGCTACGCTGGAGAAGACACCTGCTGAAGTCGTTGAAACTGGGGACTACGTTCGGCAGCGAGTTTTAGAGACGTTTGACCAGATGGCGGATAATCGGATTGCGGGTTCGTACGACTCGACCGAGAAGTAAGAGTTGTTGACAACTTATTACGAAAACTGACTAATTGCGCCATAATTGAGAACGACCCATAGGAGCACTACCATGAGCGACCCAGTACCTACAAATCTTGTGATGACCCCAGAGTTGCAGAAGGCTATCGCCGACGCCACAGACCCCGAGGCTTTGAAAGCCCTCGTGCGTGACGAAGTTTTCAAGCAGGCGAATGCTACCCAGACGCTCGCCGCTGAGCAGGCGGCTGCCGAGACTGCAAGGCTCGCCGCTGCTGAGACCGCCCGGAAAGAAGCCGAGGCTGCGGCAACTCGTGACGGGTTCTCTCGTATCGAGAATATCGGCGGGCGTGAATATGAATTCACTGCCGATACTCAAGAAGAACTCGACCAAGTGATTCTCAATGCGTATCGGGTTGCGTTCAACATCCAAGCTGACGCACACGTGGAGGAACAGATTGTTGACCCCGTGGCTCAGCAAGCTGCTGCTGATGCGGCGGCTGCGGCTGAGATAGTTGCGAAGGCGGACCTTGATCGGCGATTCAAAGCGGGTGAAATCTCCGCTGCGGATTACATTGAACAATCGGGTGCATTGCGAGATTACCTTGATAAACAGGGCATTCCGCTTGATGCGTTGCGTGCTTCGGTTGAACAGAGCCAAGGCACCGCGTATGAACAATCATGGGCACAAGCCACAGAAACATTTTTACGCAGTCCTGCGGGCGCAACGTGGCCCGGTGATGATCGGAACCGAGAGTTGATGGGCATGAAGATTATTGAACTCGGTCTCGTGGATGCGCCGGACAAAGCTACGGCACTTGCTCAAGCGTTCGGTGAGTTGAGACGCACGAACATGCTTTTCCAGCCAGTGGCGGAAGACCCAGCGGCGGCAGAGGCTGCACGTGTTGCGGCGGCTGCTGCGGCTGCCGAGACCGCACGGCTTGCGGCTGCCGAGACTGCAAGAATCGCTGTGGGCGGTGCGGCACCGGTTATAGCGGCTGCCACTGCTTCAACTTCAAAACTTCCGGCAACGTCATCTTCACTGTTTGGTGTAGGGGGAGCGGCTGCATCCGGCGGGGCTCCGGCTGTGACAGGTGCGGGAGCGACTGAACGGGCTGTTGCCCCTCAATTTGTCATTGACCCGAAGGCTACTCCAGCGGAGATTTTGGACGCATGGAAGGCATACACAATCGCTCAAGGGCGAAACCCTGATGACGCCTTCAAAGAACATTACGCTTCGAAGCGAATATAAGAACTCCCTCGGAATCATGGAAAACTGACTAACCTCGCCATAATTGAGAGAGGTACAATACCATGATTCTGCCCCCGGGCGTTCAAAGCACCACCCTTGCTGCCTTCCCGCAGATTGCGTATGACCGCACTGCGATTTTGGAATGGCAGTTCAATACTCCATTTCTTGAGGAATTGTGCGACTTCCGGCCTCTGCCTCGCCGGTCTGGTCGGACGCTCCAGTTCTACGGCCAACAGCCGTTCGCTGCTGCGACCTACGACCTGTCCGAAGGTATCCCGGGTCCCAGCCTCCAGTTGACCCAAGTCTTCAGCGATGCGTTCGCTGATGAATACGGCGACTGGATTGGCATTTCAAACGTCGCTCAACAGATGTTCCTTGCGGACATCACGATGGATGCCAGCCGCAACCTTTCGTATCGGGGCGCTCTCACGAGCAACCTGATTGCGATTAACGGTTTCGAAGCAGCCGTCGTGGCGCAGTCGTCCGCAGCCATTGACTTGCTCGACAACGAGTTCATGCTGTCCAACACAGTCCGTAAGTGCGAGTCCCAGTTGATGGGCAACGCGGTTCCGGGTCGTGATGGCGGGCTCTACACGAGCGCGATGCACCCGTACGTTGTTTACGATTTCATGTCGGACAACTCTGCCGGGTCCGCCGTTGACGTGCTGAAGCGTTCCGAAGCCGGGGCGTCTGTCCTGAAGTCGGACATGACTCGCGGCTACACGGTGCTGGAGTGGAGCGGAGTTCGCATTATCCGCACGCAGACGGTGCCGACGTACGCCAATTACCCCTCAACGGGTAAGACTGGATACGCAACGTATGTCGTTGGCCGTGAAGCAATGATGGCCTCCGAGTTGCTGGGCAACCGAGTTCCTCGGAACCCCAGCTTCAAGGTGAACGTCAAGACCTTCGGCGACAATGACATTGACCTGAGCAACCCGATGTTGCAGACACGAGCAATCGTGAGCTACGACTGGTTCCTCGGAGTCGTTGCGAGACCGAACACGAACGGGACACCGGGTTTCAGAAGGGTCAGGTGTGAGGTGTCGGCAGTGTAATTTAGTATTGACTTCTGCTTTTCGGTTTGGTATCATTCAGGAATCGCGAATCATGAAGGAAGAAAACCTCTGGCGGGCGCGGCTCTAGCCAATTCGTTGGCTCCGAAGAAATCAGAGGAAGAACGCAAGGCTCGAAAATTAGAAACACAGCGAGCGTTGCGGGCGGCACATCCTGAACGGTATAAAAAGTACGTTCAGAAATACCATCCACTGGACTACGGATGGACTGCTGCGCAGTTTGAAACTGAAGTTCAGAAACGAAACGGTCTTTGCGATGTTTGTGGAAGACCGCAGCAAAATGGAATTCGTCTAGCAATAGACCATGACCACACTTGCTGTTCTGAACGAGCGGCGTGCGACAAATGCAGACGTGGTTTGCTCTGCACAAATTGCAACACGTTGCTGGGCAGTGCCCACGACAGCATAGAAATTTTGGAATCAGCACTTTCGTACTTGAAAAAGTACAAGAAGTAAGACTAGGAGAACTACCGTGGCTAATGCTAACACGATTCGCAGGCAAGTTTCAGGGACGCAACAGTTGACGCTCGCTCCTCTACTGGAGTCCGTCATCACAACGAACGAAACTGCGTTCCAACTGAACAACAACGCATTGACTCTGGCTGGCGGGGGCGTCGTGCCTCTGTCCGTTGGCGTCACGCCGTTGTATCTCGGCACGGGACAGGTCATGCGTATCCGGGCGACTGGAACCCTCGTTGGGCTCACCAGTTCCACGGTGCTCTTCACCCTGTACGTGGCTCCGGCATCCGTTCTTCCCATCGCCGACACACTAGCGGCTGCACAAGCGAAGACCGGTTGGCAGGAAGTCTTCGTGACCGGCGGCGCGGTGAGCATTGGGGCGGTCTCTACGACCTTTACCATTGACGCTCGTTTGCAGTTGTCCGCAACGAAGGTTCTCTCCGGTGAATTCCGAAGCCAGATTTTCAACACCGTGACGGACTGGGCGACGACAACCGACAACCCGGTACTAGCGGGCGGGGAAGCCGACCTGAACTTCGTGTTGACGGCCACCATGGCAGCGTACGCTCTCACAGCTACCTTGGACGAGTTCGCCATTGACTTTGAGTAAAAAGTAAGGGCGTTTCAAAAAAGAATCGGGCGCAAGCCCAAAACAGAGCCCGAGGCTGCGATATGCTTCGGGCTTTTTGTTTTAACGGAGGTTTTATGAAGGTATCCAAGGCAATCCGTAGCATCGCTCTTGCAATGGTAATTCTTTTGACCCCCGCTCTTGCTTGCGCAAACATCAAAGAGCCCAAGGGCTTTGACCATAAGGTCTATGCCAGCACGTTCGCTCTCTACGGCTCCAGCGGCAGCACGCAAGACCGCTTCCTCTGCACTGTGACCGCCTACGAGAAAGTCCAAGATGGCTACCTGCTTATCGGGGCGGGGCACTGTACAGGGGCGAACCCAGATTTGCCTCCCGATCTAACGTTCAAGGTCTCTACCGATCTTGGCACGGACAAAGTTCCTGTGGCACTGCTTAAATCTGCGATGGAAGAACCATTGGATTACGCGGTGTATTTCATGCCCTCAACGGTGAAATATCCCACGATTGCAATGGGGAATGAAAGCCAGGATCGCATCGGTGATAGAACTGTTGATGTAAACTTTAGTCTTGACGCGGCCAAGCAAGTCGCCTCAGGTGTGATTGCCTCAACAGTCATATCGGCGGCAGGGCAGCACGACGACCTGTCTGGGTTCTTTCTTGTGACCCAGATGGACTCTCACGGAGCTAGCGGCTCCTCGGTTGTAAGCGAGAAGACCCGTAAGATTATCGGGCTGGTGATTGCGGGTTGGGACGGGGCGACAATGCCATCCATAGTTGAGCCCATCTCAAAGGTTGAAAAAGAGCTAGGTGATATCCCAGCACTGCTCTACAAAGCGAGACAGGTTCCGATTCCTGTGACGGTTGTGACTCCTATTACTCAAGACCCGAATAACGGCGAAGATTTGATGGTTGCTCAGCGTGGCGGACGCGGAGGTTCTCACGGGAACCCGGGACGCGGTGATGGCGGGCGTGCGGGTAATCCCGGGCGCGGTAATGGCGGTCGGGGTGATGGGCGGATACTCGGCAGAGATGACCATCGTAGAGTTGACCGCAACCGAGACGTGCGCGTACGTGGCGGGCGACAGGAAATCTATTGGCACGGGTTTTGGTTCGGCTACGGGAATGAATGGCCGGTGTGGGTTTTCACCGATGAAATCTACATGGAATTGATTGGGGACGACACATTTATCTTGTGCAACTACGCTGACCCGAATGAATTCGTAATCGTATACGTGGTGGAATGAACCGAGCGTGTTTGAGTCTTGGTGTTTGCTGCGACCCGTGCATTCTAGGCTTGACTTTTGAGGGTTGGCGAGGTACACTATATGGACCAGATGTCGTGTCCCCGCTGCGGCGAAACCTGTGAACGAGACCCGGCGAATCGTACGGAGCGATTTGTTTGTAAAAGATGCGGCTGGGCAAGTTGGTCTACCCGCTGCGATAATTTGTGCGAGTGGCTGGCAAGCGAGCAGAGTGAGAGGTTCGTGAACCCGCAACTGGAATGGAAACGCAATGTTAAATCTTGACCCAAGTCGAACACTGATTGGTTATATCGTACGACATGGTGAAATCACTCAGCCAAATGTTTGGGATGGATGGGGTGATTTCCAGTTATCCAATACAGGTCGAGAGTCCGCCGAGAAAGCCGCGCAATGGTTGTCCTTTGAGAAAATCGGACGAGTTGTTTCCTCTGATATCCCTCGTGCCGCAGAAACCGCACAGTGCATCATGGATACATGCAACGTGGCGTGCCCTTTCGTCACATATGACCCGAACTTGCGCCCGAGGATGGTCGCTGATTACACAGGCAAAGAAAAGACGCCCGAGCGAGTTGAGGAGTTCAAAAAGTACATTGAGAATCCCGATCTCGTGATTCCCGGCGGCGAGAGCGGCACGCAGTTAAATTTGCGAGTGCAAGTCATCTATCAGTATCTCGCAACACCGTACGCTGCACTTCCGACTGTGATGACGATGCACAATTCCGTGATTAAGGCGCTGCTTGGAATCGACGAGGTGGGTGAAATTGTTGATCCGGGTGGTATCGTTGCTGCCTATATGGACGAGAAGGGTAACATCGAGTTTGAAGTAGCAATGGGAGCAGCCGCGCCAACATCTTCGGAGGTAAGCTAATATGGAACCCTATCAAGACCCCGCAGAGTCTATTCTTCGGGGGGAACCAACCATTAACGATGAGCAGCGAGCGAACCTTTTTGATATATTTCACTCAACAAAGGACGAGGGTGAACTGGCTCGGCGGCTCCAGCCATTGGCAGTGCCGGACGACTTTAAGAAGCAGCTGTATGATGCTAAACAAGGTGGGGCAATTACCAAAGGCGAGCCTCTTGACAAGGTGACCGAGGCTATCAATCGCATGAAAACCATTGACCCGCAGGTTTTGGCGATGGCAGAAGCCCATCCGAACGTGCTCAAAGCCCTGACTGGGGCTGCTGGGGCTGCGGAGCCCACAGGCGAGGGCAAAGCTGGGGCGAAGGGTAAGGGGCAGGGCAAGGGTGCGAAGGCTACGCCGTCAATCCAGCCGCCTCGGATAGACGGTTTAGAGAACTATCCGCCGATTCCTGAAGGACATCATCGTGTCCGGGCGTCAGATGGTGGCATTCATGATATCCCGGCTGAGAACATTGACCAAGCCCGAGAGATTGACCCACGGCTTCAGATTATGAATCCGTAATCGGAGACCGCTGTGGCAACTGATACCGCAACGCCGACAATCAGTGCACCGCCTGCTCCTCCAGAAGACCAACTGGGTGCTGGCGGGACTCCCTCTATTCAGACTGCTCCTCCGGCAACTATTCCCGACGAAAATACTTCAACTTTAATTTGGCATCACATCATCAACAAGTCTCAGAAGTCGCCCGCAGCAGAGAAAGAATACAATGACCACGCTGCTGCTACGGAAAAAGAGAACGCCGACAAAGAGGCTCTCTACCGAGATAACCCAGCGGAATTCAAAAAGCAGAACCCATACGAGTACATCTATCGCAAGACATACGACTATGTCAAGGATAGCGTGGAAGCGGAACCGAAGCGAGCGCTCGCTCCGGGGATGGCTAAACAGCCGGTTTCGTTAGGCAAACTCGGCACGACTACTCCAGAGAAAGCGATTGATGACCTCACCACGAATGGATTACAAGACCTCTCGCTTGGTGCGCTTTCTCAGCCGGGCGGAAAACCCACCATGATGGCTCAACCGATACCGCTCATGGGTCGGCTTGGAGAAGTTGAACCCGCCGAGACAGGAGGTGGGTTGGGTCCTGTGAAGCCGGTTGAGGGTCCAGAAACTGGTTTTGAGATGAGCCGTGAGCACGTACGAACGCTCAAAGACCTCGGCTATTCAAACCAAGCGATCACTCATTTCAACGCTGGTGAAGTTCAAGATATCATAGCGAATAAAACTCCAGCCCCACCTGAAGCGGCTCCGGCGGCTGAAACAAAACCTACCGCCGCTGCTGAAAAGAAACCCGCAGGTAAAGAAGCTGTTGCCGCACCTGAAGGCGCTGAAATTTCGCCTCACGTCACTTTCAAAACTGTAGGCGGCAAAGAAGTAGAGGCTCCGCAGGGCATTGAACGCCGGGACTATACGACTCGTCCCTTTCCGAGTGGTCAATTAACTCGTGTTGGGCGAATGGCGGACACGACGTTCAATATCATTCGTCAACATGAAGCCGAGGCACAGGGCGGTACTGTTCAACAGCCGACGATTAAAACCGAAGGTCCTGACTGGGAGCATTTACAGAGTGCATACGTCGGCGGAAAGAAAATCGGCTCGCTCGGATACAAAACCGATGTGGAGGGAAACGCGCGGATTTATGGGGCACAAGTCACGCCAGAGATGCAGAGAAAAGGTATCGCGACGAAGATGTATCTATCTGCATTTGATAAAGCTCGGGCGGATGGCGTGCTGAGTATTTCCAGTGACCCGACGCACGTCTCTCCGGCGGCAACGGGAGTTTGGAGAAACCTGCAAGCCAGCGGGCTACCGATTGAGAACATCACACACCCGAATGGAACGCCCGGGTTCCGATTGAACCTCCAGCCGCCAGAAACACCAGCTACCAAAAACTTGCCGGATTGGCTCAAGAAAGACCCGCTTACTACGAACGAAACGCATGCGACTTCCGTGCCGTTGATTCCCAGTCCCGAGGGGACGGCAGTCGGGCGAGTTGATAAGCCTGACGTTCCTGTGGCGGCTCTTTCGGATTCAATGGCGAAGGTGGGCGGCAAAATGGTTGCACCGCCGACTCCCCCGAAACCAACGGTTAATCCCGAGACGGCTCCTATTGCTGCGGTTCCTATGCCGAAACTAGAGCGGACTCAAATTCAAGGCGGGGCATCAACGCAGCCATATCCGACCTATCATGAAGCTAGCAACGACCAGACAAATCCATGGGTGCGACGTTCTGTGGACCCGGCAAACAGCGCATCGCCGACCAACGAGAATCGCTTGCTCATGGTGCAGTTCGCATCCGATTTAATTAATGGCGGGCTCAAGACTGAAACAAAAGACGAAGCCTCGCAGTATTATGACAAACTCTATTCTGGGTTTCGTCCGGGCTATGCACGCATGCAAGACTTTTGGGAGATTCCACAGTGGCACGGGTTTGTTGCTCGGAACTTTCCCGACGCGGATGTGTATGTCGTCCGTGACATGGAGCAGGCGAAGAAATTTCTGAACGATGCGAAATATGGTAGGGTCACATTCTCTGCGCTGGATGTCAACAAGCACCTAATTCGGGACCTCGCATCAAACTACTCAGGGCATGTAGATGTTGGCGGGTATGTGGCTCCTGAGACGTTTTCGGATTTGCCGAATGTGAAATGGCACGACTCCATGGAGTCGCTCACGAAGGATGCAGGTGTAGAATATAAGGGCGGTGCCGACTATCGTCACTATGCTGGGTCAGACGTGATTCCCCGTCTCACGATGTCAAAGGGCTGCCTGCACAAATGTGCGTTCTGCACAGTTGAGAAGCAACTGGTCATGCCGCCGAAAGAAGACATTGAACAGCAGGCGGACGCTATCGCTCAGTTGGGTTCAAAACTGGTGTACCTGAACGATAAGACATTCGGGCAAGCGAAAAACTATCAGGACTTGGCGGAACTCAATACCCGAATGAAAGAAAAGAACCCGAATTTCCAAGGGTTCGTGGTGCAGACGACCGCAGCGCAAATGGGGAAAATCCCTGCCGATTGGTTGGCGAAATCCGGCATCAAATACGTGGAGCTAGGCATTGAGAGCTATAATGACCCCATCCTGAAGTCAATGCACAAGCCCGCTACGGAGAACATCATTAACAAAGCCGTGGATAAGTTGCGCCAGAACAACATTACCTTGATTCCGAACATCTTGATTGGCTATCCGGGGGAGACGGCAGAAACGTACGCAAACACGCTCAAGTTCTTGCAGGACAACAGAGACATCATCTCTCATGCCAACATCTACAACCTCGCTCTCTATGAGAATACAGAACTCGGGAAGTCCATGACGACCGCTTCCCCGGATGACTTCAATGAGAATGTGCTGGAGAAGTCGTTCCACAAGGACCCCGCCCTGCACCAGCAATTCGCCGGAGACCTGTACGGTGCGGCATCAAAACTGCTTGAAGCCACGCCTACGCCACTGAGACAGCCGACGCCCGAGCCGCAGTTTCATCAGGCGCTTGCTCGTCGGGGCGAAATGCCGGGTCAAACTGTGAATCTGAGTCCCGCCTACGGTGAGACCGGCGGGTATATTGGCGGGCACATCAAAATGCGACTCGGGGGCGCGACCGAAGAGGAAGACAATCAGCGATACGCCGAGGCTTTAGGTGTCACGCATGGACCTTCATGGGATGACGTGTTTCCCGCAGAATTGCTCCCCGAAGGAAACTCTCCGGTAAGTGTAGTTGGACACGAAGATGGACACATCGTTGAAGGCGAACGTGTGGGTTGGCCTATGAAGAATGTTGTCGTGAACAGCGCCTATCACCCGACAACGAGCGGAGGAGCGGCGGCGTCAACAGATTTTGGTCCTGTTTTCCGAGAACTTCCCGGGGTCACGGAAATTGAACCCGGGCGGTTTAAGTTTTCGGCTCAAGCCCTGAAAGAGAATTGGCCGAAAGCTGTGCGGGTATATTTGGGGGGGGTGGTTTCCCAAGAAGTGAATTATGGGATTCCGATTAAGGTCACAGAGGGCGGTGCTGGGGCGGGGGATGCTCAAAACATCGTTCGCTGGGGGAAAGCTATGGGGTTGACCGATGATGAAATCGGTGACCATATGATTAAAACGCTTGCCGAGCTAAGAAAAGACTGGCAAGACCCGGCAATCAATGCTATAGTGAAGAAGATGGCCGCAGAGCGGGAGGACGGTATCCCGAGAACCGTTCTGCAAACTCAAGAACGAGTTGACGATTTATTGAACCAAGTACGAGCAGTGTGGGAGGGACAAAAACATGGCATCACTGAAGGAACTCATGCAGCAGATGGTGGAGTCGTTCCAGCAACTGAGCCCGGCGCAGCAGGAGGAGGTAAGAAAGTCGCTGCGGAGCCAGTTCAAGGCAGACTCTTCGCCCAAAAAGGCGGAGACACCTCAGGACTCTTCGCCAAAGCAATAAAACATTACGGCACGACCGAGGACATTCGCAAGGCAGGATATATCGGGCTTGATGGGACGATGCTGGATTTCTCGGAAGGTCAGGAGGCTCGCACTCTTGACCACGGCGATATTGCATCAATCCCCGGCGTGCAGTCCGCTCACAACTCAAATCCACGTTTTGATTTTGTAATGAAAACAGGTGCTATGCGTGTGATTGATGTTCCGCAGTCTAAATGGCTCGGGGTGATGGTTTCTGCCGAACATCCTCCTACGCATGCCCAATTGGATAGGCTGACGCCCCTTCTAGAAGGTGGTAGAGATGTTGAGGTTGACTTAATTCACCCCGATTGGGCTCTACCGGGGGGCGCAAGCGCCAAAGATGTTCACGACATGGATGGACTACAGCGTGTTGTTCGGGACGCTCAAAAAATGCATGCTGAAGCACAAAGGAGAATAGCAAATGGAAAAGGAACCGAAAACGCGGACAACGGAACAGTTGGGGGAGGATTTGCTGTACACAGTCAAGCAGATGTCGCCCGAGGAGAAAGCGAAGTTTCGGGAGCGGCTGGACAAAAGTCTCCAGAAGTGGCTGCCGAAGTATCAAAAACCCCAGAAGTAAAAACTGCCGAAATCCAGAAACCACCCGAGCCGTGGCACGATCAAGCTGCCAATACTATGGCGAAGGCGGGTGGTTTTACGATTCATCCGACAACGGGCAAGACGCCTACAGAGGGCTATGTCGTGGAAATTGGTCCCGAGCAGCGCAAGCCTGAGGCCGGGGCAGAGTGGCCGAAGCCCGCTGGCGAGCCTGCCGGGACATTTCATCCGAGCCCCCAAGATATGCAGGAATTTCACGGCGAGAATAAGGCGCTGTTTGACAAGCATCCTGAATTGCACATCGGCGGGTATGAGGGGGCGTTGGAAGTCAGTGGTGTGACCCGAGATAAGCAAGCGGCGATAGACTTAGCTCACAAGCTAGACCAGAAGTCAATCTACGATATCAAAAACAAAAAGGAAATTGAAATCGGCGGAACTGGCAAGACCCGGCAGTTCCCAGACTACCCGATGGAGCAACGTATCAAGGATTTGGGCGGCGAGACTGGGGGCGTAATTTCAGGTGCCATGGAAGCCAAGAAGGGCGCGACGACGCCTATCGAATCGCCCACGGTTAGCACCCGCGTGCCGTCGCGCACCGTGAAAGGTGAGACTGTCGAAGACCACACGAACCAGTCGCTCATTTCAGACATGGAAGCCGCGAAGGCTGCACCCGGGTACATCGACAAGATGGTGAATCGTGTTAAAGGTGTCCCCGGATTCGTGATGCCCGAAAGCGCGGATGCGCAGACTGCCGCCGATGCATACATTCGGCACGTCGCGGACAACATCAAATTCATGTACCGCAAATTGACGCCTGCGGAGATTGCGTACAACGAGCAATGGTACCCAGTCGGCGCTCACGAGCGCGGGCTGGAGGTCGCAAAGACGCACGACATCACTCCGAACCAAGCGTGGGCAGTGACCTCAGTCGAGTCTCCGATGACGGACTGGAACCAGAACACGGCGCTTGCCGAGCGGACGGTGGATATTTGGAAGAACCAACAGAACACAAAGTTCACACCTGAGATGCAGAAAGCAGCGGACGAGATTCTCAGTGTCCCCGGGATGGGGAAGTTTGCGCCGCTCTTCAAATCGTTGCGAGGGAAAACGCTCGCAGGGCTGACGAGCATGCCAGAGAAACAAGCGTGGTGGTTGCGACTGTACGACGAAGGTCACAATCCTCGGTCATATCAAACGTGGGGACCTGACGGCAAGCCGCTCGGGCTCGCCAAGAACGTGGACGGGTCTGAAGCCAGCGTAGGCTGGAGTTTTCAGAATCACATTCAGAAAGCGATTTCGATTCTGCGAGACGGCTCTCCCGAGAATATCAGCAAGCAACTCGGCTACGGGCACAAGGTTCGCAACTTCTACAACAACCAAGCCGCACCGGACGACCCGCGATTCTTGACGATTGATACGCACGCGGTCGCGGCAGGGCAGTTGCGCCCGCTGGCGGGCAAGCACCCCGACGTTGGGTCGAACTTTGGAACCATCAGCAACGGTCCCCATGGACTCAGCGGCACATATCCGCTGCACGACGCCGCGTATCGACTCGCAGCGAAAGAACTTGACATTCCCATACCGAGTAGGCTACAATCACCAGTATGGGCGAAGATACGCGAGGTCTTCACGGACGACTTCAAGACCAAGGAAAATATCAACGCGGTAGATGCAATCTGGAGACAACACAATGACGGAAAAATCACAGCCGACGAAGCCCGAAACCAAATCTGGGACTACGCAGCCCGATGGCACGATGAAGTTGCTAGAGGAGTACGGAATCCCGCTGACCAGAGAGAACTATTTACTGCTGGCGTTCGGGGGGAACCCGCCGAAGGAGCCGCTGGACGGGGAGATCGAGGCGGAACTCCCGTGGTCGATCAGACACCTGAGACCCCTGAAGTAAGCATCTTCGCCAAGCCTGCTCCAAAAGCCAAGGGTAATATCTCGCTGGAATTCCTCAAGGGCGGTCTCAAGAAACTCGGCAAATAAGAAAGGGAGCCTTTGCAGGCTCCCCGTCCCAGACACTGCGGAATGTTACTTGGTGATGGTGTCGTTTGTGACCACACACTTGCACGGTGGTTTGCGATACGGCATCTTCCGGGCGGCGGCTGCCACGCTAGGCGCGGGCGGGACAACCGGCGCAGGAATCACCGTCACTGGAATATTCACCGTGACATCAGGCACTGAGAGTTGCAATTGCGGTTCGGGGACTGGTGCAGGAGTAGGAACCACGACGGGAACCGCCTGAGGTAGACAGTCATCCATCGTGACGCCCGCTGCCTTCACGTACTTGTTTGTGAGATACACCTTGCATCGGGCGGTGACGCTCGGCGCTAGGCGTGCGGCTTCAAGAATGGCGCAATTCTCGTCAATCTTGCCGCCGCCGAATGAAAACCCAAATGCCGTTCCCGAACCGCCGCCGCTATAGCCTTTGAAGCACGGCGTTGTCGGAAGTACGGTCGGAGCCATCGCAGGCGGTGCTTGTCTCGGGATATTCTCGGTATAGGTTGCATTGTTAGACCCATTTGCTGACGCCGAGGAGTTGCCCGAGTTGTTCACTGACTGCGTCTGCGTTTGCTTTTGGTTTCCGCCGTTGGCGGTAGCGGAACCTCCTGTACCTCCCATTGCAGTGTTGCTTGAGGTGACAGTAGAATTCCCCGCATTGGAAACCGTAGCATAACCGTTACCACCTGTTGCGTTCCCTCCTGTGGCGGTAGACTGAGAGGATGCCCGCCCACCAGTCGCCGAAGAGTTCGCACTAGATTGCGAAGCCGCTTGGCTGGTACTGGACGACTGCGAGTTTGCATTTGAATTTCCTCCTGTGGTCGGGGGAGCGGGTGGAGTTACAGGAACGACTTCGCACTCGTACACCTGACCGTTGTAGTTTGCAAGCTGTCCGTCACCATCACCAAAAGTTCCGGTGGTGGTTGAAGGCACGAGAACCCGCTCGGCGAGGGGGTCACTGCAATTCCACGCCTTCGCAGGCACTGCACTGCACAGCAGAAACAAAAACACGAAGAACCACGGCTTCTTGGTCATTCACACTTCTCCTCGTCGGGGTTGCCGACACTTCTATGCTCGCTGCGTACGTTGTGCGAGCAATCTGATTTGCCGGTCCAGCATAATCCACTGGATTCGCTCGGTGAGCGTCGGCTGACTGACGTAGGCGGGAGCGGGCGGCACAGATAGGGCTGGCTGCTCGGTTTCGCCTAACTCTTCGGCTACTTCTGGACTAAAACAACTGGAGTAGTTTCGCTGCATGGTGCCTCCTGTCGCGGTTGCGCTGCCTGAGAAAGGGAATCGGCGTGAAACTGAGCCTGACGGTCCACAAGTTCGGAGTCCGTCATATTCGCAAGGACACGACGAAATGTCGGGTTGCTGTGGCGTCCAAGCAGACGGGCTCGGATGGTGCCTGCCATGATTCGGACTTTCATTTCTTTTCCGCTCATCGGTAATTCCTCCTGACGACATAATTACAAAGGATGCCCCCGGCTGTCCATAGTACTTTCGTACTAATTTGGGGCTTGACTTTTGGCGGCGGCGGGGTGTACACTCTCAGCATGACGCCCATGACGCCAGATCAATTCTTGATGTGTGTTGAGTTGATTTTGCTTGGGGTGATTGTGTGGCAGGGGGAATTGATTCGGCGGTACGAGAAGTGGACCTACGAAATGAACCGGGAACGCTGGGATGAGAGGGCAAAATGGCGCGAAGCAAAAAGGCAACAACAGTTGAAGAAAGACAGCACAATACCGACCTCCGAATCCAACGCAAATTCGGCATCACCCTCGCCGACCGAGAGCAGCGAGCCAAAGACCAAGAAGGCCAGTGCAAAATCTGCGGGGGTCCCCTTGACGCCTACGGACCTCCCAACGTAGACCATTTTCATTTCCACGTAAGGGCGTACCGGACGATGCCCGGCGGATGGGCCCGCTTCGCGCTGGCGGGAAAGTGGAGTGCCTACGGGTACGACGAGGCAGGGCAGGTAAAATGTACACGAGTGGCGGCTACAAAAGCGGCGGCTGTGTCCGCTGTGACACAGGCGATGATGCCGTGGTCAATTCGGGGGCTTCTCTGCTTCAAATGTAATAGAGGACTAGGCTACGTTGAGCGATTCTTCAACGCCGCGTCTCATCCTGAGAATCTCCTGCCGGTCGTCGCATACCTCCGAGCGAGGCTTGAAAAGGCTTGACATCTGACCCGTACTTTGGTACTATATCCGAGTGAGGTTCTATGACCGACACTGCAACACCAACGAAACCCGTTTCAGAAATCACCAAAATCTCTAATGATATAACGTGGATTAAGGCGCACATTCTTGTAGCGCTGCTCGCCATCGCTTTGATTGCTGGCAGCATCATCGGCGGCGTTGCCTTGTTCCAGAGTCTGATTGAGAAGCACGACGCTCGGGTCGCAGCGGCTCAGCTTGCGAAAGAGGGCGTAGACACGGCAACTCAGGCGGCTCTTGTCGCCGAGTTGGCGAAGGAACATTCGGACGACGTTGCCCGCGATGCCACCCAGACGGCGCTTATCACTAATCTGATTGCTCAGATGGCGGCAGAGCGTGCGGCGACCGCGAAACAAGTCACCACGGACGCGACACTCAACGCTCAAGCGGCGGCGGCACGGCTTTTGGAGCAAACACACGCCGACGCCAGCGAATTGACTGTAAACGGCGATGCTGTTACGATGACGCTACCGATGACTCGCACGGTTGTCGCTGATATGGACCTCTATGCGCAGGCTCAGTCGGACGTGACGAATCTCACGGGGCAATTGGCGGCGCAAACGGTTCTCACGACCGACGCAAATACCGAGTTGGCGACGGCGAATAAGGTGATTGCGGCAGACAAGGACGAACTGGTTCAGGCGGTGAAAGCGGATGATGCCGCGTGCAACGTGCGGGTTGATGCTGAAGCCGCGAAGGGTCGCAAGCGCACCTTTTGGGGCACTATCGGTGGCGTAATCGCTGGTCTATTCCTCGGAGGCAAGATTTAACTTGACACGGCGATTGTACTCGTGTACTATGGATTTTGCTGGGCAGGGCGCGGCAAGGCAAGGCTTGGCATGGCAGGGCTAGGCGAGGCAAGGCAAGGCTAGATTTTTCTGAAGGCGAACACCGAACTTAGGCTCGACCAAAAAGTTCAAACGTTCGCGGAGAAAAACATGGCTTCTATTTCAAAGCAAATCACTAAAGACATAACTCTGACTGGACTCACCTCGATTCTTTTCGACCGATACGCGGGAGACAACAAAACGCAACTCGCACCTGAACAAAAACTGTACCTGCAAGGCAAAATCGTCACGATGCCTTCGATGAACATCACCTCGTTCTTGTCGGCACAGAACACAGAGTCCGCTCCGAAGATGCTCCTCGACAAACGAGAATACAAGACGGTTGCCTCTGCGCTGCTGGCGAGCACCATCATCAATCCATCCGCCATTCCGTTTACGAAAAACGGTAAACCCGTTGTGTTTGGCGGTAGCTTTGTAGACGACGTGGACCCGGTAAGCGGTATTCACCTTGTTTACCACGTTGCCCGGTTGGATAAGGGCATTCCAAATCCCAAGGTTCGCCCGATGCTGGACACGCCGTGGGAGTTGAAGTTCAAGCTGACAATTCTTCCCCACCCCGACCTGAACGAAGACTTGATTGAGAACCTCTTCGTGGACGGCGGCGTGCGTCTCGGGCTCGGCACGTTTCGCAAGGCATTCGGTAAGTTTTCATTTGAGTGGAGATAATTTCTCGGCGTGGCG